>N._stephensi_709_foregut__coassemble_735_pt1 | contig 11168 bp, 10 predicted proteins | sample N__stephensi_709_foregut__metabat2_high_PE_003 | metagenome-assembled genome bin N | reverse complement strand
ATGAAACAATTTGCAATGCGTATATCAAATGAAGAAATTTTGCACCAAGCAGGGGCAAAAATTAGTTGGAAAGCAATAAAACTATTGATTGATAAGACTGAAACAGAAGAGGAGCATATTTGGTATACAATGCAATGTATTGAAAATGGCTGGTCAAGCACTGTTTTAGCGCATCAATTAGAAAGCGGTTTATATTCAAGACAGGTACTGGCTGTAAAGACAACAAATTTCAAAGAACAATTATTGCAACCTTTAGGAGAGCAGGCAGAAGAAATTATAAAAGACCCATATATATTTGATTTTGTGCCGAGTGCAGGTAAATTAAAAGAGCTTGAACTTGAGGGGGAATTAGTGCAGCAAATAACAAAGCTGCTATTAGAGTTTGGAAATGGTTTTGCTTTTATGGGACGCCAATATCCGTTAAAAGTAGGTAATCGGGAATTTTTTATTGACCTTTTATTTTACAATGTGAAACTGCATTGTTATTTTGTTGTAGAGCTAAAGACGGTTGAGTTTGAGCCGGAATTTGCAGGGAAGTTATCATTTTATCTTTCTGCAATAGATGGAGAGCTAAAAACAGAAAATGATAATCCAACAATAGGATTGCTTTTGTGTAAAGGTAAGGATAAAGTCGTTGCCGAATATGCTCTCAAAGATGTAAATAAACCAATGGGTATTAGTGATTATAAACTCTCCAATAAAATTTCTGATGATTTGCAGAAAAATTTACCAACCATTGAAGATATTGAAAACAGAATTAACTCATAATTTTGCACCCATCGGGGGCAAAATTAAAATAGCACCCAAAGCATGGAGGATAAATTAAAACGTGTCATTCCAGTATTATTTCATCCAATAACTGCTACCTGCCACCAGATTGATAAAAAAGTACAGTCCGCAGTACAAATGCCAGGCATACACCAGTCCCAGACCCACACGCAGGACGCCCTGCGCCCCTTTTCTTTCGAATCCAAGCCACTTGACGGCACAGATTGCAAAGAGGACAAATAAACAAAAGCTGTACCCCCAGAGAAAGTTGCCGTCCGCATCCCGGCTGCCGCTCTCCACCAAGCAAAGAGCTTCCAGAAACCCCAGCACCGCCATAGCCACAATAAACAGATAGTTCTGCTCGGCCAGAACCTGCCGAAGCGTCAACACTACTGTCAGACCGCAGAACAGCACGGAACACACCACCGCCAGCTTGGTAATGTTCGCGTGAAGAGCAAAGGTATACCAGGGACGAAGCTCTATGCCATTCCCCGTCTCCTCACCGAAAAGGACAGCATTCTGCCACAGTATCACAAGCCCGCTAGGCAAAAGCGCGGAACCAAAAGCCAGTATCCTCTTTAGCGGGACCTTCCTAAACAGGTCCGCCAGCAGGAATACCCCCATGACAGGCGAAAAAGCAAGCAGAAAGCTCGGCTTAACCCCGGTACACACAATATTCAGCAGGGCAAAAACACACCACTCCTTCCAGGTAATCCCCTCCCTGTATTTTTCCTCCAGCCTGAAATAATAGAGCAAGGTGGCAAGCGCCACCAACCGCATACAGATGTAGGTAGAATTGTGCCAAATGTTGCCCGACTGATAACTGACATACCGATATTCCCCCACAGCCCGGATATACGCGGGCATGACAAAATTCAGGCTCAAGGCAAGCAATAGAGTAAACCACGTCTTCTCCCTGTACTTTCCCATTCTGCACACAAAGCACTCCATGACGTACACTGTGGCCCCTGCGCACACCGCGAGAAAGAGCACGATCCCCACGGTAGTCCCCCCAAACAACGCATATAACAGCTTGTACACATAAGCCGTAAAACTATAATACCAACCGTCCTCTATGATCATGCTGATATGCAAAGGCAAATCTGACTCATAGGGGACCGGAGGCGTCAAAGTAAGATCCGCCATGGACTGCCGGTAAAAAAGCCACAGGCAAGCGATCCCATACAAGACCACCAGAATATGAACCCCGATTCGCAACACCTTTTTCCGTTCCATGCTCCCGTTCCCCTCCGTCTTCCTTCAGGTAATATCTCCAATACTTTCCGTCTATCACTTTATCCGCCTGAAATTCATTCTCAAGCCACCACATGATCCAGCTATCCTCGTCTACACATGCTTCGCCGTCCCAACAGCGGAGTACGACGACATTCGGATATTTCTGCGGATTCTTTTCCCAGTAACGTTTCAGATTGTCGCGAAATGTAGGTGTAGAGATAGTTGAGTCCACACAGATCTCCGTGTCCGCATACAAATACCCCAAAGTACTGGTTTCCCCATCTCCTCCCACCAATAACAGCCTGTCACCCGGCTTTATATACTGTCCCCACTCTTCCATTGTCGCGTTTATCACATAGGGGCCTATATATGTTGATGTATACCCTGCGGCCGGCCCGGATGTGACAATCGCTCTGACCTCAAAAATGCTGACCTGGTATCCCGACGACAGCACAATCAGTGTTCCGCCCTGAAAAATTGTGATCACGCAATACAAAATGAGCAGCCACAAACGTTTTCTTTTTCCGCTACCCCCCCCACGCCTTTCGCGCTGTGATACGCAGGCATCGATACGCATACCCCTAGTATTCCATAGAGAAGCGTCGAAAACACTGTGAGATTTGTGAGAGTCAATACTGCAGCAATTCCACAGAGACTAAGCAGAAGCCCTATCCTGCATGCCCGGGCGATCTCTTCGCCGCAGTATCTGCAAAGTCTCCACCCCAAAACACCCCAGACTATAAAAAGAACTGCCTGATATCCCTGTCTGATATGATGCTGAAAATAGGCGTCCTGACGACCGGCTCCCGCCATGATCGCCACGGTGCCAATAAACGCCTGTACGCAGAGACATAGCAGAAAGCACGGGATATACCATTCCCGCTTCGGCTTCAACCGCTCCCCCCTGTTCCTTCTTCTCTTTACAAAGGAAAGTGCCTTTACCACAATACAGGTTAATGCCGCATTCAAAATTATCACTGCCAATATCCACAGCGCTTCTTTTCCATATCCGCCCAATTTGCTGAAAATGCTCTCCCCGTGAGACGCATCTCCCCTTACTATTTCACGGATGTTATCCAGAAATTCCCCACCCCCCATGCGGGAAACAAAATACAGCACATACAGGCTCCCTGCCAAAATGCACTCACCTGTCAGCAGAAAAATATCCCTTCCTTTTTTCTCGGAATACCAGACAAGGCACAGCAGAACACCAAAATATACAATAACGCAGGAAGGGTACGCCAGCACCTCCAGACACAGAAAAGCTCCCGCCAGAAACAGCCAGCCTTTCTTCTGACTTCTGAAATATTGAAAGAGGCTGCAGAACAGCAACGCAGAAAACCATATCTGCATATTGGAGAACTCCGGCATCAGAACAGCCTTGGGATTCATGGTAAAGAAAAAAACACACGCGCACAAAAGGGCTTTCCTGTCTGCGACCTCTTTCAGGGTTTTGTACAAGATCAACGTCACAACTCCCTTAAAACAGACGCCCACAAGGTTCATATAAACCACGATTCCCGTAGTGGTATGAAAAAGGCCCAAATACATCTTCATAAAAATTGCCGCTAAAAAAGCTGAAGTCTGATGAGGCTCCCACATCTGTGAAAGCATTTTGTCTCCCCTCAGCATTCGATAAGGCATCGCAAGAGCATATTCCGCGTCCACATCAAAGCAGGTGAAAATATTTTTTATATTTACCAGAATACATCCCAGAATCAATATTCTGAAGATCCACTTTTCTATCTGCCTGTTTTTGCCCTGCACTTCCATTTCCCCGTACTCCTTATCTTCCTGCGATTCCAGTTTGCGCCTTCCTTCTCAGTATATCGTGGAGCTCCGGCACCTCCGACAGCCCTAACCAGATCACCTGCCCCGCATGAGGACAGCTCTCCACCGCCTGCCCTTCCTCATCGTACATGGCCTCCACCGTCACCGGCACATTCCTGCCGTCCGGCTTCATGATCTCGATGACGTCCCCCACGACAAACTTATTCTTCTGCCGGATGCAGACAAGCCGCCCGCCGGGCACCGCCGAAACACCCTCAACAGCAGGCGGCGCGGGACCTTCGCCCCCCGTCTCCTCCACCAGCCCCAGATAAATGTATTCGCTCACATAAGTACTATTATCATAAATCTGATTATGCTCATTTGGTTTCCCGAAATAAAACCCGGTAGAATACTGTCTGTATGTGCACTTGGCAATCTCCGCCCTGTACCACTCCATGTTTTCCCGATAGACTTCCTCTGACCGAAAATAATCGTCAATGGCCTTCCGATAGGTTCTTGCCACCGTCGCCACATAAAGAGCATTCTTCATGCGCCCCTCGATCTTAAAGCTGTCGATTCCCGCCTCCACCATCTCGGGGATATACTCTATCATACACAGATCCTTGGAATTAAAAATATACGTTCCCCGCTCATTTTCGTAAACCGGCAGATACTCGCCGGGTCTGGTCTCCTCCGCCACCGCGTACTTCCAGCGGCAGGGATGAGTACAGCTTCCCTGATTGGCGTCCCGCCCCGTAAAATAATTGCTGAGCAGACAGCGCCCGGAATAGGAAATACACATGGAGCCATGAATAAAACTCTCAATCTCCATTTCCTCCGGTATATGCCGCCGAATATCCCGTATTTCCTCCAACGAAAGCTCCCTTGCGGACACCACCCGCTTCGCCCCCTGATTCCGCCAGAACAGGTAAGTCAGATAGTTCGTATTGTTGGCCTGCGTAGAAATATGGATATCCGCCTGAGGCCATACCTCCCTTGCCAGGGCAAACATGCCGGGGTCAGAGATAATCAGCGCGTCGCAGGGCTCCGGCGTCATATCCCGCAGCTCCGCAAAATAGTCTCTCGCTCCCTCCAGATCGTCGTTGTGCGCCAGGATATTCGCAGTGACATACACCTTTACACCGCGGGCATGGGCAAAGGCAATCCCTTCTGCCATCTCCTCCATAGAAAAATTTTTGGCCTTGGCGCGAAGGCCGAAAGCCTCACCGCCGATATATACCGCATCCGCCCCGAAGATTACCGCCGTTTTCAGCACCTCAAAACTGCTTGCCGGAATCAAAAGCTCAGGTTTCCGCCGCTGTGCCATCTTCATTCCTCCGTCTTTGTACTCAATGCCACCCCATCCCCCACCTGCAGAATCACGGTCTCCAGCAGAGGATGATGCTTCAACTCATAAAGATACTCCCGCATACGGGCGTGGATCGTGCGGTTGCGGCGAGTCACCGCAAATCGGGACTCTACGATATCCCCCTCCTGCAGCACATTGTCGCTCACCAGCAGACCCCCCGGGGCCAGCAGCCGCAGGACCTCCGGCAGGAAAAAGAGATACTGCCCCTTTGCAGCATCCATAAAGATCAAGTCATAGGCTCCCTTCAATTCCTTCAAGACATCGGCCGCATCCCCCTCTATCAGGGTAATCCTGTCCTCCGCGCCGGCGCGCCGGAAATTCTCCCTCGCCAGGGGAATCCTCTTTTCGTAATTCTCAATGGTGGTAATATGACAGTCCTGTCGGCTGTATTCATACATCAATAATGCAGAAAAGCCGACGGCAGTCCCGACTTCGAGAATGTTCCCCGGCTTTGACCATGCGATCAGGAATTTCAGCAGGCTCTGCGTGGATTTCCTGATAATCGGAACCTGCATTTCAAGCGCATCCTTTTCAATTTCATCCAGAAAAGAAGTGTTGCCCCTATCCAGAGAGTCGATAAAGGCCACCATTCTCTCGTTGATCATCATACCACTGTCTAATCCTCCGTCCCCGGCGCTCCTCCATCCTGATCTGCGTCTTCAGGGGTTTCCCCCTCCGGCTCCGCATCGTCCGAATTTCCTTCATCCGAATCGCCTTCGTCCGAATCATCCGCAACGGGCTCCACGGGATTCTGACTGTCATCGTCCTGATCCGCAGTATCCCCCTGGGCCATTGCAGCCATCATGTCCTCCGCCGTCATGGACGTACTCAACTCAAAGATACCGGGCTTGACGTCCTCCCGGTACTCCGAAAGATAATACTGCAGTGTGAACAGCCTGGCATCCCGTATGAGTCCCTTATTTTTCAAAAGCTGCCCTATATCCGAGGGAGACATGTCCTCCGTAATCGCCACTGTCACAGTCCTTCCCTCGCCAGAGGACAATGCCGGTTCCGTGAAAATGCGGTAGCCGTAATCATAACAGATCAAAGCTCCCTGATATATGACATATACGACCAGGATCACTGCCACTACGCGAAAAATCGCACCCAGTATTGCGATCACAACATTTCCTGATTTCATAGCCATCTCCATTCTAAGGACTTACAAGCCGTCTCGGCTCCTTACTGAAAGTCGAGCGCAGCCGTAACAGTAGTCTCGATACGCTGCATCTTCTTGCAGAAAGAGAGTTCCGCCGCCAGAAAGTCAGATACCAGCGGAGTCGCCCTGAAGCCCTCGTATTCCTTCTCAAACCGATCCAACTTCTCAAAGTCCATATCCGCACTGAATTGCAGCTCATAATTGCGCTTGCGGAATTCATCGATCTGCGCTTTCACTTCGGGATGCTGCAGCACCTTATCCCGCTCAACGCGGTAGGCATTGTATTCCTCGCTGTCCAGAATCGCCTTGATCAAAGTCTCCACCGCACGATCAAGATTGCTTGTATCGCTTGTCTGCTCCATACTGTTCATGCCGCTCTTTGCTCTCCTTCGCATACTCCATTTTTCCACTCCGGGATACCTCCCCTTCTCATGCCTTCCTTATCTGTAATTCGCCCTGTTTATGAGATTTCCTGGATGATCGGTAGGATCATAGGACGACGCTTTGTCTTTTTCCAGACATAATCGCTGAGGGCGTCCTTTGTGGTATTTTTCAGCTTACCCCAATCCGTGACTCCCCTGTCAAGGCACTTCTGCAGCGCATCATACACCGTCTGACGCGCCTCCTCGATCAGTTCGTCGGACTCCTTCACATAGACAAAGCCCCGGGACACAATATCAGGACCCGCTACAAGCTGTCCATTGTACTTATCCAGGCTCATGACCACAATCATGATACCGTCCTCCGCCAGATGCTGGCGGTCCCGCAGCACCACATTGCCCACATCGCCAACTCCCAGACCGTCTACCAGAATGGCGCCCGTGGGCACCTTCCCTGATATTTTAGCGCTGTCGCTGCCAAGCTCCAGCACATCTCCTGAAGACAGAATAAAAATATTTTCTTTTTCAATGCCAAGGTTCTGTGCGATCTTTGCCTGGGCCTTCAGATGCTTGTACTCACCATGTACTGGGATCGCATACTGAGGCTGCACCAGCGTATAGATCAGCTTGATCTCCTCCTGGCAGGCATGGCCGGACACATGAGCGTCCTGGAAGATCACGTCCGCGCCCTTGCGCAGCAGCTCGTTGATCACCTTGGTAACGGATTTCTCATTGCCGGGGATAGGATTCGAGGAAAAAATAACTGTGTCTCCCGCCCCAATGGTAATCTTGCGGTGCATACCGTTAGCCATACGGCTTAACGCCGCCATGCTCTCCCCCTGACTGCCTGTCGTAATGATGACCTGCTGTTCATCGGGGTAATTCTTCAACTGGTCAATATCAATCAACGTATTGTCCGGTATTTGGATGCATTGCAGATTCCTGGCCGTCTCAATAATACTGACCATACTGCGGCCCTCCACGCACACCTTCTTGCCGAATTTGTACGCGGTATTGATGATCTGCTGCACCCTGTCCACGTTGGACGCAAAGGTTGCCACAAATATTCTTGTATGCCTGTGCTCCTCGAACAGATTGTCGAAGGTCTTGCCCACCGTCTTTTCAGAGGGCGTGAACCCAGGGCGCTCCGCATTTGTGGAATCGCACATCAGCGCCAACACACCCTTCTTGCCCAACTCGGCGAGACGTTGCAGATCAATCGCGTCTCCGAACACCGGCGTATAATCCACCTTAAAATCTCCCGTGTGTACCACGACCCCCGCAGGAGAGTAAATTGCAAGCGCCGCGGCATCCACGATACTGTGATTCGTCCGGATAAATTCCACACGGAATTTCCCTAAATTAATAGACTGCCCAAACTTCACCACCTTGCGCTTGGTGCCGCGCATGAGGTTGTGCTCCCGAAGCTTGTTCTCGATAATGCCCATGGTAAGCCTTGTGGCATAGATAGGCACATTAACGTCCCGGAGCACATAGGGCAGCGCCCCGATATGATCCTCATGTCCATGGGTGATGACAAAGCCCTTCACCCTGTCCAGATTATCCTTCAAATACGTTACATCCGGGATGACCAGGTCGATTCCCAGCATATCGTCCGCCGGAAAGGACAACCCGCAGTCCACTACAACAATACTGTCCTCATACTCAAAGGCAGTAATGTTCATACCGATTTGCTCCAGACCTCCCAGAGGGATCACCTTTAGCCTGGAACCACTGTTATTCTCTTTTTTCTTCAATCAAATCTCCTCCAATTTACTTTTTATTCTTTCATCAGCCATACAGTCCGCTCTCAATGAACCACAACAGGGAATGCGGTAATAGAGACAATTTTCTCTTCCAGCTCCTCCGACAGGTCTTCTGAAAAGAATTTGTCCCGCCGCATTTCCTACAGCTCCGGTGGTAACGACGGCATTTTTGTGTCCGCCGTGGGCACTCCCCATCCCATGACGCACAAAACCATCATCAGCCCGGATCCGTTGGTTCGGATGCAGTCCTTATACCGGCTGATTTTAAACAAACTCAATATCGTCCAACATATTTTGAAACACTTCGGCCACAGCGGAAAGCTCTTCCTCATCGGATACGATGGAAAACACACTCTCCTCCTCGCCGTCGCCGGACATATCCTTCAGGATCAGCGCCTCGCCGTCACCCTCTTCAAAATCCGTGACAAGAATATATTCAACTCCTCCGATCCGGGTCTGTTCCAGAACGTAAAACTCAACATCTTCACCCTGATCCGCGTGAAATGTAATTTTCTCCAGCTTTGCCATAATCAGTCCTGTTTCTCCTGTTTCAAATCATTGCTCCGCCTGTCAAGATATCCCTGCAAGATCAGGGTTGCGGCAATCATATCCACGTATTTTTTCCTGTTCTCTCTTCGAACGCCCGTCTCCATCATGATCCTGTCCGCCGCCACGGTGGTCAGTCTCTCATCCCACGTGTACACCGGCAGCCCTGTCCTGCGCTCCAGCTTGTCCTTAAATTCCATGGTCAGCTCCACGCGCACGCCCTCTGTAGCATTCATATTGATCGGAAGCCCGAGAACGATCTCCTCTACCTCGTATTCTTCAATCAGCTCTTCAATGCGCGCCAAGGTCTGCCGCAGCTTATTCTCCTCCTTGCGCCGGATGATCTCTACTCCCTGCGCCGTCACAAGAAGACTGTCGCTGACCGCCACGCCCACCGTCTTTGAGCCGAAATCCAGTCCCATTATGCGCATACGTTCCCCCTGGTGGTTACTTCCAGTTCTTTGTGCGGATATATTCCGCCAGCAGCTCCTCCACAAGCTCATCCCGCTCCACCTTCATAATCAGGCTGCGTGCATTCTTGTGGCTCGTAATGTAGGTAGGATCTCCGCTCATAATATAACCGACAATCTGATTCACGGGGTTGTATCCCTTTTCCGTCAGCGCTTCATATACAGTGGCAAGCACAAGCTTTGCCCCGGTCTCAGGCTCTGTCTCCACCTTGAAGTATTGGGTATTCCCTAAGTCCTGCATATTCATCCTCATTCCTTCGGCATATTCCGAATTGACACCTAATCATTTATACTATAACTCATTTGCTTTCAAATATCAAGTGCAATACGGAGCAGTTCCATTATTCGGTTCTGCACAGGACGGCTCGCAGCCCCAAGCCTCCCCGGGTCACACGGCGCAATGGACGTTCCGATGAGCCCCGGGACTGCAATGCGGAGTGCCGCCTCCGCATCGCATGGGTCTCATCTGCACATTGCGCAAAGTGTATCCCGGGGAGGCTTGGGGCTGCGGACCTGTTATGCTGCAAGTCATCTTTTTCGGAGGTCAAGCAGAGTCAACTTGCAGTACACAGGAGGCGGGCCGACAGGGGCACCTTTCTGTGGCATGAGTGAGATGTGGAGAGGAGACTCCGGCGCTTCCCGTCCAATGGCGGGAAGTGCCGTGAATGAGGCTCGTCGGAACGCCCATCGAACTGTCACAGAAAGATGCCCCTGCCGGCCTGCCTCCGTCCCTTTGCTCAGGAAACGACGAGTCCTTCCATCACATCCGGCTGCAAAAACCCCTGCACCCATACCCCGACCACCGTATTTGCCGGAGGCGCTTCCGCCGCCCTTACGGCAATCCTGACATAATCCCGCGTATGCCCCACCCGCCAAAGCTCGCCGTCAATTTCCGCCGTATCCTCCAGAAGCACCTCCGCCTCTCTGCCTATGTACCCTCTCCGAAACTCCTCAGACTGCCGCCTTTCCATAGCCAGCAGTTCATTGCTCCGCAGCCTTTTCACCTGCTCCGCCACCTGTCCCGGCATGTCAGCCGCCGGCGTTCCTCTGCGCCTGGAATATTTAAAGACGTGCATCTCATAAAATTCCACCTTCTCCAGAAACGCTTTTGTCTCCTCAAACTCCGCCTCCGTCTCGCCGGGGAACCCCACAATGACATCCGTGGTGATCGCCGGGCGCTCAAATACCCTTCTCAGATTCTCCACACTGGTATAATATTCCCCGGTAGTGTAATGTCTATTCATGCGCCTTAAAGTGGCGTCACAGCCGCTCTGCAGGGAAAGGTGAAAATGGGGGCAAAGCTTAGGCAGTCCTGCCAGGCGCTCCGCCGTCTCCGCCGTCACAATCCTTGGCTCCAGAGAACCGAGCCGGATTCTCTCAATCTCCGGAATCTCATGAATCTTCTCCGCCATATCGATCAGCCCGCAGCCCCCGTCCTCATAGGAGCTGATATGGATTCCCGTAAATACAATCTCCTTGAACCCCTTCTCCGCCAGCCCCCGAGCCTCCGCCAGAACATCCTCCGCCCTGCGGCTCCGCACCCTGCCTCTGGCATAGGGAATGGCGCAATAAGTGCAGAACTGGTTGCAGCCGTCCTGGATCTTGATATACACTCTGGTATGCTCCGCCGTCTGCTGCAGCCGCATCTCCTCATACTCATGCGTGCGACCTATATCAAGCACCGTAGTGCCCTCCAGGGTTTTG
>N._stephensi_709_foregut__coassemble_724_pt1 | contig 11268 bp, 10 predicted proteins | sample N__stephensi_709_foregut__metabat2_high_PE_003 | metagenome-assembled genome bin N | reverse complement strand
CATTGGTCTCATCTTCGCAACGCTCTAAGTGTGCTCCGAAGGGGCTTTTCCCTGCCCGCCTGTCCTACGGCAATGGGAATATCGACTGTGAATAGCAACTAGCTGACGGGTGTTCGGCTCGACTGGGGCTTGACAAGCACAGCGGTATCTCTATAAAATAGAACTGAAACACTTGCTGCAACATAGCTGACATTCAAAGAGGATACAAAGAAACGGGAGGACAGCATAATGGCGGACGGAATCATTTTCAGAAAGGATGTGCCCCAAAATCTTACATGGGATCTCAGCCTTATTTATGAGACGGAAGAAGAGATGTACCGTGACGCCCGGGAAATGGAAGAGCTGGGTAAGAAGGTGGTGGAGACCTACAGGGGAAAGCTGAACACCCCGGAAAATATCGAGGCATGTCTGACGGAGTACAGAAGGGTCTGCGAGCTTCAGACCCTGATCGGAAATTATTGTGATCTGGCTGTTTCCGTGGACTATTATGACACTTACAACCAGGAGCGCTACGGAAAGATGGAGCGCAGGATCAGTGTGTTGATGAGCGAGCTGAGCTTTATCGACAGCGAGATCATGGATCAGGATGAAGCCGTGATCGAGGGAGCGATGGCGCTCAGCCGCGGAAACAGGGGCTATTTACGGGATCTGCTCCAAAGGAAAGCACACAGGCTCCACGGGGAGACGGAGCGCGCCGTGAAGGCGATGGCTCAGACGATCAACGCTCCTTATGACATATACAATGCAGCGAAGCTGGCGGATATGAAGTTCGACCCCTTTGAGGTAGATGGGAAAGAATATCCCCTGAGCTATTCTCTGTTTGAGGAAAATTATGAGTACGAGCCTGATACCCGGGTGCGCCGGGCTGCGTTTGCCGCTTTTTCCCGGAGGATAAGAGAGTATGAAAATGTGACAGCGGCGGCATATAACACCCAGGTGCAGACCGAGAAGACCTTTGCAACGCTTAGGGGTTTTGATTCTGTATTCGATTCGCTCCTGTTTCCCCAGAAAGTCCCTCAGGAGCTGTATCACCGCCAGATCGACCTGATCATGGAAGGTCTTGCGCCTCATATGCGCCGATACGCGGAACTGATCCGGAAAATACACAAGCTGGATAAGATGACCTATGCGGATCTGAAGCTGCCCATAGACCCTTTCTATGCGCCGGAGGTCACGATAGAGGGATCGCGAGAGTACATTGAAAAAGGTCTTTCCGTCTACGGGGAGGAATATGTGGACATGATCCGCACCGCATACGAAAAGCGCTGGATCGACTTTGCCCAGAATCAGGGTAAGTCCACGGGAGGCTTCTGCGCAAGCCCCTATGGCAAAAATTCTTTTATCCTGCTGAGCTGGAACAATAAGATGTCCGACGTGTTTACATTGGCTCATGAGCTGGGACATGCGGGACACTTCAAAACCTGCAACGGGACGCAGTCCATCTTTGACACGGATGTCTCCACCTATTTTGTGGAGGCGCCTTCCACCATCAATGAACTGCTGATGGCGCACTATCTCCTGAAAACAAGCGAGGACAAGCGTTTCCGCAGATGGGTGCTGGCCAACATCGTAAGCAACACTTATTATCATAATTTTGTGACACACCTCCTGGAGGCGGCTTACCAGAGAGAGGTGTACAGGCTGGTGGACGCAGGCGGCAGGGTGCAGGCGGAAACTCTGAGCGGCATTATGCGCGATACCCTGAAAAAATTCTGGGGCGACACCGTGGAGCTTACCGACGGGGCGGAGCTCACCTGGATGCGTCAGCCTCATTACTATATGGGACTCTATTCCTATACTTACAGCGCGGGATTGACCATAGCCACGCAGATGTGCAGCCGGGTTCAGAAGGAAGGTGAGGGCGCCATAGAAGACTGGAAGAAGGTGCTGGCAGCAGGCAGCACGAAGACTCCCGTAGAACTGGCGGCAATGGCAGGCATCGACATTACGACGGACAAACCCCTGCTGGACACGATAGAGACCATCGGGGGCATGATCGATGAAATCTGTAGGCTGACGGAGGATTAGAATGAACAAAGAACTGGTAATTGTCATTGATTTCGGCGGGCAGTACAATCAACTGGTTGCGCGGCGCGTCAGAGAATGCTGTGTCTACTGCGAAATTTATTCTTACAAGACAGATTTGCAGAAGATAAAAGAGATGAAGCCCAAGGGGATTATTCTGACGGGGGGACCCAGCAGTTGTTACGAGGAAGGGGCGGCGGTCTGTTCCCGGGAGCTTTTCGAACTGGGTATTCCGGTGCTGGGGCTCTGCTACGGCGCCCAGCTTATGATGCTTTTGCTGGGGGGCAGGGTGGAGAAGGCGCCCGTGCGGGAATACGGCAAGACGGAGGTGGATGTGGACGTGGCTTCGCCTCTGTTCGCAGATGTGTCTCCCCACACGGTCTGCTGGATGAGCCATTTTGACTATATTTCCGAGACTGCCCCGGGCTTCAGGGCCGCAGCGCACACGGCGGACTGCCCTGTGGCAGCGGCGGAGTGTCGTGAAAAGAATCTATACGCCATCCAATTCCACCCGGAGGTGCTGCATACGGTTGAGGGAACGAAAATGCTCCACAATTTTGTGAGGAACATCTGTGGCTGCTCCGGCGACTGGCGCATGGACTCCTTTGTGGAGGAAAGTGTCAACAGGATCCGTGAAAAGGTTGGACAGGGCAGGGTGCTGCTCGCCCTGTCAGGCGGGGTGGACTCCTCTGTGGCGGCGGGGCTGTTATCCAGGGCGATCGGAAAGCAGTTGACCTGTGTGTTCGTCGATCACGGCCTGCTTCGAAAGGACGAGGGCGACGAGGTGGAGGCGGTGTTTGGAAAGGGCGGCCAGTTCGACCTGAACTTTATCCGCGTCAATGCGCAGGAGCGCTACTACAAGAAGTTGGCAGGGGTAACGGAGCCGGAGAGAAAGAGAAAGATCATCGGTGAAGAGTTTATCCGTGTGTTCGAGGAGGAGGCAAAAAAGATCGGCGCAGTGGATTTCCTGGCTCAGGGAACAATCTATCCGGATGTGGTGGAGAGCGGTCTGGGGGGCGAATCCGTCGTCATCAAATCCCATCACAATGTAGGCGGTCTTCCGGAGCACGTGGATTTCAAGGAGATCATAGAGCCCCTGCGGGATCTGTTCAAGGATGAGGTCAGGAAGGCGGGCCTGGAGTTGGGAATCCCTGAGAAACTGGTATTCCGTCAGCCTTTCCCCGGCCCCGGCTTAGGCATCCGCATCATAGGAGAGGTCACGGCCGAGAAGGTGCGGATCGTGCAGGAGGCTGACGCCATCTACCGGGAGGAAATCGCCGCCGCCGGTCTGGACAAGACCTTGGGGCAGTACTTTGCGGCTCTGACAAATATGCGCTCCGTGGGCGTCATGGGGGATGAGCGAACCTATGATTACGCGGTGGCGCTCAGGGCGGTGAATACGGTTGACTTCATGACCGCCGAGGCATCCGATCTTCCCTACGAGCTGCTGCAGAAGGTCATGAGCCGGATCATCAACGAGGTGCGGGGGGTCAATCGGGTGTTTTACGATTTGACCAGTAAGCCGCCCGGGACGGTGGAGTTCGAGTAGACGATTGAAACGCTGGAAGCCAGTATTTATGCGGGTTTTCAGCGTTTCTTTTTGTTTGTGGTTCTATTCTGGTTCTAAATATAGAGAAAATTATCTTTTCGGTGGCTGTTTGGGACACGGGATATGTAAAAAAATATGGATACCAAAGAATTATTTGGAATCAAAAGATAAAGAAACAAAATAAAAATTCGTAAGATGAAAAGGAGTATTCTGCATGGTCGGAATGCTCTTTTTTTGCGTGGAAGGAGATTATAAGACAATGAAAAAACCAATGACAACGAAAGAACTGTTTGAGAAAATTCAAGGAATCCTGAAAGAGAAAGGCAGATTGCCGGATATTCTGGATTATGGACTGGCAACCCATAGACCTGTGCCGATCACGAATTATGAGTTTGATCTGAAAAGCAACCTTAATTACGGCAGCAATGAAGGGATCTATTTAGACCTCTGGATCGAGTATTATGAGGGTAAGCAGAAGCAGCAGAAAGGGCTTGGCACTTTCAAGACATTAAGCATAGATAATGAGGCTATGCACATTATGGCAGCTCTGCTTGCAGATTTTATCATTGAGGAATATTCCTATGTCAATGCCAATCTTGATGATTTCACATGGGGCGCACGAAGTCCGGTGGACTTCGGTCCTGCGCCGACCGGAGTGGAACGGAGACGGTGCAGACGTTCATCCCATAGATGGATTGGGGAAAAGAAGTGGATGGGGATATTCCTGCAGAACTATGGAGGTGGCTTTAAAGAAGAAGGATGAATTATTGAAGAAATATCCTAAAGTCGCAGTCAGGGATAATGCCACGAGAAAAGAAAAGGTTTATGAGCAAAAGTTGGCTATCTGAATATGTCGGCTGGGAATAGGAAGAAGGGAGATCATGGATGTAAAGACACACATGAATACCGCAAAGGTTGAATGCAGATGGATGATCGGGCTGCTCTTTGCGGAAAGGCTTGCCTATGTCACTAAGATAGAGAACTATCCCGAAAGGTGCTTTTACTGGGATTCGGAAGATGAACCATTGTATTTTGAGAGCAAGAGAACGGCAGATGATTATGCCTTTGGTATGCTCCTGAACGGCTATCCCGTTGTGGTCATGGAAGTGCCGAAGGCAATCATAATAAACAATATCAAAAAATCAAGAAAGGGGCGTGAAAACAATGCCGAAAATTCAGAGAAAACAAAGGAATGAAGATGCAGAAAAAATCGTGATGCTTGTCGCAAAGCTGAACCAGTACCGCCATGAGTATTACAATGAAGCGAAACCAAGTGTATCAGATGCGGTTTACGACCATCTTTTTGATGAACTGCAGAAGCTGGAGAAAAAGACGGGGATCATCCTGGGCAATTCTCCCACGCAGACTGTTGGCTATACACCTGTCAGTTCACTAAAGAAAGTGAGACATTCAATCCCGCTGTTAAGCCTGGATAAGACGAAACAGACAGAGGAACTGGTGCAGATGGCAGGAAAGGCGCCGGCTCTGCTGATGCTGAAACTGGACGGGCTTACGATTAAGCTTGTATATGAAAACGGTCAGCTTGCGGAGGCATCCACAAGAGGGGACGGGGATATTGGGGAAGAGATCACCCACAATATCCCCGCTTTTTATAATGTGCCGACAAGGATACCGCATAAGGGGAGGCTTGTCATTACGGGCGAGGGATTTATCCATAAGGATGATTTTGAAGAAATGAAAAATGGCACTCTGGGGAATAGCGATAAGGAAGTCCGCAATGCGAGAAACCTTGCGTCCGGTTCGATCCGGTTATTAAATCCGGCGGTCTGCAGGGAACGCCGTGTATATTTCTGTGCTTTCAATATTTTAGAAGGGATGGAAGAATTTGGGGAGATTGCTGACAGCCGTGGAAAGCTACTGGAAGCGGTCAGGGAGCTTGGCTTTGCTGCCTGCCCTTTTACATTCCTGCCGGAACATGCAACCCTGCGGGATATTGAGGAACGGATCGGCTGTTTGAAAGCACTCGCAGAAGAAAAACAGATCCCGATTGACGGCATGGTTCTCAGATACGACAGTTTATCCTATTCCAAAAGTCTTGGAAGAACGGGACATCATTACAGGGACGGTATCGCCTTCAAATTTGAGGACGATACCTATGAAACCGTATTCCGTTCTATCGAGTGGGAGCCGGGACGTTCGGGAGAGATCGCGCCTGTGGCACTCTTTGACACGGTGGAGATTGACGGCTGCTCCGTATCAAGGGCAAGCCTGCATAACCTGTCATTCATTAAGGATTTAGAGCTTTACCCTGGCTGCCGGATACTCGTTTCCAAAAGGAATATGATCATCCCGCATATCGAAGAAAACCTTGACAGGGGACATTACAGCAGGACTTTGATACCGAAGAAATGCCCGTGCTGTGGGAAACCGACAAGGATATTTTCGAGAGCGGGGGATAAGGGAAGGCTGATCGAAACGCTGCATTGTGATAACCCGGACTGCAGCAGCCAGATCCTGCATAAATTTATCCATTTTGCGGAAAAGAAGGCGATGGATATATCAGGAATTTCGGAATCTACCATAGAGAGGTTTATTGAAATGGGCTTCTTAAAGACATTCCACGACTTTTATCATCTTGACCGTTACAGGGATGAGATTGTGCAGATGGCAGGCTTTGGCGAGAAGTCTTATGACAGGATCATTGCTTCCGTGGAGAAAAGCCGTAACACGACATTTGTGAGGTATGTAGTGGCGATGGATATTCCCATGATCGGGAGGACGGCAGGCAGGGCATTGGAACAGCATTTCCACGGAGACCTGCAGAAATTTGCGAAGGCGGCGGTGGAGTGTTTCGACTTTACATCCCTTCCGGATTTCGGGGAGACCATGTGCCGGAATATCTGGGAGTGGTTCCGTAATTATGGGAATCTGAAACTTTGGGAATCGTTACAGAAAGAATTTAATTTTAAGAAAAGAGAGGATAAGACTATGGAAAACAAAAATAACAATGGGAACAATCCGTTTGCCGGATGTACGATTGTAGCGACAGGGAAGCTGGTTAATTTTACCCGTGACGGCATCAACAGCAGGATCATCAGCCTTGGGGCGACAGCGGGAAGCTCTGTAACCAGAAAGACGAATTATGTCATCTGCGGGGAGAAGCCTGGAAGCAAGCTGACAAAAGCGAAAGAGCTGGGAATCCCGGTACTTACGGAGCAGGAGTTCCTTGACATGATCCCGGCGTAGGACGGACAGGTATTATAGAGCCAGTTTGCAGGGCAGGGGTATATCGGATATGGTATGCCCCTGTTTTGGCTTATGCGGAAATCACTCTGTTTAGGAGTATTTGCTACAAAATTATAGCAATCTTTCTGTGGATGGAATCAACTGCTACAAATTTAGAGCAATCTTTCTGCGGCTGGAATCAACTGCTATAAATTTGCAGCAATGTATTATGGATATGAAAAAATTGCTACAAAAATGCAGCATCAAAGAATGGAGGCGGTTTTAATGAGCGGAATATTCCATGACGGACACTGGTATGAAAATACGGATATGGTGTGTAAGCGCTGCGGAAGCCCGGTCTATCAGTCAGATCATGCAGGATACAGCTATCAGTGCTTCCACTGTGACGAGGATCTATATTCTTTTGAAGTAACGGAACAGGACGGTTTGTACCTTCCAAGGGTGGCAGTTGCCCGTCCGGTAAATGGGATCACCCTTAACGAAAAGCTGGAATATCTGTTGGACGAGAATAAGGAAGTCCGAATATTTAATAACCAGCCGGAAGCGGAAACGTTTCTGCTGGCAAATGGTTTCATAAGTGAAGATTTGGAATTTTTATATTTTGTGGAGGTGCATGATGCAGCAGTATAAAGCGAATAGGAGGCAAAGCGTTTGTTTATTAAGGATATTGATTGTACGAAAGATACCCCCGTTATTTTAGGGTATGCTGATAAGCCTGTTTACGGAAAAGGCGTAAGGATAAGACCAAGAGTGGAAGGGCGAGAAGATACGGAGCATTTCAGGGAGATCTATCTGTCGGAGCTGTTGCCATTAGAAGAGTACGATCTGATCGTCGTGCTGTTGTCTGGGGGTAAGGATTCCGTTGCCTGCCTTTATAAGCTGTTGGAACTTGGCGTGCCAAAAGAAAAAATAGAGCTTTGGCATCACGATATAGATGGAGGTCATCCCCTGCGGCGTATGGATTGGAGATGTACCAGTAATTACGTCAGGGCATTGGCGAAAGCGGAGAAAATGGTACTGCGCATTTCATACAGGGTAAACGGGTTCTTTGGAGAGCTATACAGGATCGGCGCATCTGAACCGATTGAGTGGATCGAGCCGGACAGCGGGGAAGTAAAGCAGTGCAGCCTGTCGGCAAATTATAAGAAATGCCTGAAACTAAAGGAACAGGCTACCGAGGAAATGGAGGCTTTGCTAAGACAGTACGGCTATAGGATGAAGTTTCCTGCAAAGTCTCCCGATTTGTCAAAACGCTGGTGTTCTGCATATCTGAAAATATGCGTTGCGGATGCGGTTGTCAGCAACCTGGACAGGCTGGGAGAACTGGAAAAGTTAGGCGGCAAACGGCTGAAATTTCCCGCAAAGGGAAGCACACATCAGGGACGCTGGTGTTCCGGCAGTCTGAAAGCTGCTGTGCAGGACAGCGTTACCGGAAATCTTGAAAAGACAAAGGCAGATAAAAAGATCCTGATCGTGTCAGGAGAGCGGAGAGGGGAATCGGTTGGAAGGTCAAAATACAACGAGATGGAAGTACATCGGACCAATGCGGAAAAACGGCTGCACAGAACCGTACACCAATGGAGGGCGGTCATAGACTATTCGGAAAAGGATGTGTGGGAGGTTTTGAAACGCAACCATGTCAATCCGCATCCGTGTTACCGTATTGGCTGGAATCGCTGCAGTTGCGCTATGTGCATATTCTCCACGCCGCCGCTGTTTGCCGGGATAAGGGAAATTTATCCGGAAGAATATGAAGCCTTGAAGCATGATGAAGAGGTGCTGGGATTTACTCTGGATAATAAGAAATGCCTGGATGATTTTGTGGGGGATGCAAGATCATGTGTATATTGGAAAGACAAGGCGGCGGTTCGTTCTATCACAACTGGCGCATTTTCGGTTAAGGAGGTTTTTGTGAAAAACTGGAAATACCCTGCAGGGGCATTTCACGGAGCGGAAGGAGGCCCGTGTTGAGGGAAAGGAGTGGTGGATCGTGAAAGAAAACATCAGGGAGGACGTGTTGCATTTTCTGCCGATTGTCAGCAGTAGAAATCATACAGATGGCGAAATAGAAGAGATCACACAGGCAATGTATGACTATCATGGATTGTGTGTGGAAGATGCCGGGAATGATGAAGCGGCAGGAATGGATTTATTTAACGAAACATTTATGGAGCATTTGAAAGAAATTGCAGAATAGGAGGCACTTATGGATACAGAACAGTTTTATCCGACACCAAAAGAACTGCTTGAAAAGATTTTCAAAGGTACAGACTGGAGGAAGATTTTTACCATTCTGGAACCGTCTGCCGGAAACGGTGACATCTGCGACTACATCAGGAAAACAGCAGATCAATACCCTTACTATAACCGGAGCCTTGATATTGACTGTATCGAGATCAACGGGAACAGGCAGGCTGCATTAAAAGGGAAGGAGTACCGGGTTGTTTATGATGATTTCCTTAAATTTGAAACGCATAAGCAGTATGACCTTATCGCTATGAACCCGCCGTTTTCAGACGGCGAAAAGCATCTGCTGAAAGCGTTGGAGATGCAGAAGAATGGCGGGAATATCATGTGCATACTGAATGCGGAGACATTGAAGAACCCTTATACAAAAGAGAGGAAGCTCCTTGTGCGGAAGCTGGAAGAAGCAGGTGCTGTGACCGAATACTTCCAGTCGGCATTTTCACAGGCGGAGGTATCAACAGATGTTGAGGTTGCAGTAATCAAGGTCTGCATACCGCAGAGTGAGGATGTGTCATATATTTTTGAGCAGCTACGGAAGTCACGAAAGTATGCAGAGAAAGGAGAGCCGTGTGAGCATACGGACGTGGCAGTGGATGATATTGTAGAAGCCATTGTGCGGCAGTGTGGAATGGAGATGGAGGCAGGGATAAGGCTGATCCACGAGTATTGGGGAATGGAGCCGGAGATTATGGATTCTTTCGATTCCAAATATAAAAATCCAATCATCACTATGAAAATCGGAAACAGCGATGTTTCCATCAACCAGTATGTGAAAGCCGTCAGAAGGAAATACTGGTCTGCCCTGTTCCAGAACCCTAAATTTACAAGGGGTATGACATCGGAAATGCAGAGCAGCTACATGTCGAAGGTTAGCAGGCTGGAAAATTATGATTTTAACAGGTACAACATACGGACGATCCAGATAGAAATGTCAAGGCACATGACACGGAGCATAGAGAAATGTATCGTAGATCTGTTTGACGAGTTATCCTACCGATACAGCATGGGGTGTGAGAAGAACATCCATTACTTTAACGGATGGAAAACCAACCAGGCATGGATCATCAACCGGAAAGTGATCATCCCTGTCTATGATGTGTTTTGCAATATCTTCCACAAATTTCAGTACAGGTACAACGTGTGTCAGAAGCTGTCTGATATAGAAAAAGTTTTTGATTATCTGGCTGGTATTCCTTCCAGTGGTTCATCACTTTCTTATATCCTGCAGGATGCAGAGGGCAGGCAGGAATCGAAAAACATTGAGTTTCGGTATTTTACCTGTAATTTCTATAAAAAAGGAACATGCCACATTGTATTCAAGGACGAGGAACTTTTAAAGAAATTCAACATTTTTGGCGCAAGGCAGAAAGGGTGGCTTCCTCCTGCGTATGGAAGGAAAGCTTATCAGAAAATGAACAGGGAGGAGCGTGAGGTAGTGGATTCCTTTGAGGGAAAAGATTCTTATGCGGAGACCTGTTCCAGACCGGAATACTATCTGTATGAGCCAAAGGACAAACAGAACATGCTGGAATTATTGTCAGCATAGTGTTATCTGGGAAATATAAATCAACTTTCAGGAAGGAGCGTGGAAATGACCTATATATGCTCTAAACAGGCAAAGATTGACCGCTTATGGGGTATCTTTATCAAACATATCATCCAGATGGAAGCAGCGGGGATCAGCGTTGAATATGTAAGGAAAGGAGAGGTTGTTTTAAATGGGAGGCGCTATGAGCCAGTTTATTTTGAAAACACAATGAGGTATGAGCCAATCGGCAATGAGAAAGGGAATGTTGTGCTGGTGGGGCATGATATCCAGCCGCTTATAGAGTATCTGAAAGCGGATACACTGGTAGATTAAAATTATTAGAATAGAGCGTTAAGAAATAAAAAGATGGAAGGAGTGGATGTAGATGGTAAAATTAAGTAGTGGCCAGTATGTGATTGGGTTTGACAACGGCTACCAGTTTGGGAAAACAGCGCAGTCGCTATTTGACAACGGTGTTTATTCTATGGGGACGGTGGAGCCAACGATTAAGGAACATTCGTTAAAGTACGGCAGGAAATATTATAAAGTCGGAGAGGGAAGGGCTGCGATCACGGAGGACAAGGTATCGGATGAAAATGCAAGACTGCTTACGATGGTTGCCATAGCAAAAGAACTTGATACCGAAGGGATACGGAAAGCGGATGTCATCCTTGCAGTGGGGCTTCCATTCTCTGACTATGGGAGGGAGAAG
>N._stephensi_709_foregut__coassemble_702_pt1 | contig 11470 bp, 11 predicted proteins | sample N__stephensi_709_foregut__metabat2_high_PE_003 | metagenome-assembled genome bin N | reverse complement strand
AATATGCCCTGTGCTGGTGTTAAGCAGGGTATTATAGTGAAGCCCCGTCCGCAACATGACATCCGCCAGCGCGCCGCTCCGATAATATTCCGCCTTACCCTCCACAAGCTGTCTGGATGCCGCATTGTGTATCTCGGAATACTTCAGGTTCTGTCTGGAAAGCTGCATGGCAAGCGCATCGTCGTACACCTTGTCCGAGATCGTATCGATGGCTTTCATTGCCGTCTCCGTATTCCTCTGGATTTCCCTGTATATCGCTATTTCCTGTGTCGTCATTTTAATCCTCCATGTCAGAAAGGACAAAAAAGAAGCCTTTCCCTTTCAGTAAAAGACTTCCCCTTTTTTCCTGTTTTATTCTCAATGACACTCAAGAAAATCCCTATTCTATTGCTGCGTCACATAATCAGCCTTCACATATCCTACCTGCCCGTTGTAGTTGACCTTACACCAGCCGTTCTCGACGGCGAACAAATCAAGGGAGGACCCTCCTGAAAGCAGTCCCAGCCTCTCCGCATCCGCGCTGGCCGCCGCACGGACATTCAGATTCGTCGTCGCAGTGATCGTACCGATTGTCTCCTGCTCCGCAACATTCTCCTCGAACTGAAGATAGTCAGACTTAATATAGCCGTCCCCACCTTCATATACTACCTTTGTCCAACCGTTTAAACGCACCTCCTGTACCTCAAGCCTGTCTCCCTTAGATACCTTACCCAGCTTTTCCGCCTGCTCGCTGTCCGAGCTTCTGACATTGACGGTGGTGGTAGGTTTTGCATACCTGGGGCCTGTCTCCACAGCCGGGTCTGCATCGGTGGGCGGCTCAGACTCCCCTGCGCCTTCCTCCTGACCTTCCGTCCCCGTCTCCGGCTGCTCTTCTTCCTGAGCCCGGCTTGCCAGAATCTCTCCTACCTTTGTAGTCAAATCGGTCTTCAATACTCCTATATACTCCAACAACGCAGGATTCTCTACAAGCAGCTCATTATACTCTGCATTTACCCTGTTATTGAATTCCACCACATCTACCTGTTCGCTGGCAGTACGGATGTACTCCCGCTCCTCCTCGGTAAATATGCTGGCATCTTTCAGAAAAAGTTCCCCCTGTTCATCTGTACACACATAGAGCGTCTCATAGGCCGGCGACTCGCCGTAATCTACCAGCCCCATCTTATAATACACATATACAATGGTCGCCCCCGGTGCAGGACCCTGCTTGGAATAAACCTCGATGTCGGAATAATGATCGACATAGTTGGACATTTCCGCGTAATAGAGCAGATTGTTCTCGCTGATCCCATGGCACATGGTCTGAAGTGCAGCCGTATCGCCGCTTCCGATGGCCTCATAATAGGCGGACACAAGGGAATAGATAGCGGCATCCTCATTGGCAATCAAAGGAACCTCCGCCGCCGAAGGTGCGCTCTCCTCAATCTGGTCTGCCGAAGAAGCGCTCGCCGGCGGCTGCTCCTGTCCGGAGGACTGCTCGCCGGATGATCCCCCCGTTGAATCCTGAGCTTCCGCTCGATTGGCATTCAGTGCGATCACGACTGTTACTGCAGCAACAAATATCACTAAAACGGGGAAAATAATCTTGCAGTTTCTCACGATAACATCGAGAATCATTTTCCACTTATCCTTAAGCATATTATCACCTTTCTCAAAATCGAGCAGTGGAATCTCTCTCCGCTACTCGTCACGCGGCCCCTGCACCGCTTCAGCGGTATATTTCCTTTGCGAGGGGCTGTATACACATGGGGCCACAAATAATCCATTGTGGCCGTCGGTTACATAGCTATATCACAGTACAGGGTGATGTAAAATGCATCCGACAGGAATCGAACCTGCATTAAAGGCGTCGGAGGCCTTCGTTCTATCCATTAGACTACGGATGCAAGGCTAAATGTTACAAAAATATTACATCACCCTGACTATAATATCACAAAAAGCTTTTTGTGTCTACCTTGAATTTGTGGAAATTACGGATTTTTTTATTAAATTATTTTAATACTTTTAGATGAGAAGTCATAATAATACAGATTGTCCGACAGAACTTCCTCCGCCGCCACATGCTCCCTGTTCACCTCGCGTATCATATTCCGCATTTCTGCTGGCTCCTCTGCACCGGTCTCCTCCAGGATCAGAACTTCATGGATGGAGCTGGGGATAATATAAAAGCTCTTCCCGTTCCGCTCGGCGATCTTTTCCAGAAGACCGGGATAAAGGATACAGGATGCCCCGTGGCTTCTCCTATTGTTCGTCAGCACATTCAGAGGGATCTCCTCCTCCGTTCGACAGTCCTCATGGAGCTCCAGCATCTCCTCCAGCACCTCCCGCATCGGCGTGAGCATACCGGGGAACAGCCTGGGCGTATTCTCCGCCGCGTGACGCATCAGATCCTTCAGCTTCACATTCCATTTTTCCATGTGGGAATTATGTATCAGTATCGTACCTTCTCCCAGGGTTCTCCCGCTGTAAGCATAGTAAAAACAGATGGCGAGGTCCAGAAAATCCACATAGGGAATATCCTGAAGCAGTTCCTCATTACACTGCTTTCTGATCAGGCGGTAGCAGATCCTGTCCCTGACTCGGTCAAAGGATTGAAAGAACTCCATATCAATGTTCCCGGCAGGGGTCTCCTCCCGATAGATTTCCAGGATCCTGGCTAGCACCTCCCCAAAGGTCACACCGTCTTCGTAGGCGGCGTGAAATGTCTCCAGATAGATCGTGGGCACCACATTCCTCTCCGTCGAAAGAATCAAAAGGCCGTGAAGCATCACGCCGTTGTTCTTCTGTACTTTCTTCAGCTCGGCGCGGTATTCCTCGCCAAGCTCTCTCTCCACTGCTCTGCGCACCTTCTGCGCGAATTCGTTTATTTCCATACTTTTCCTCTTTCTGTGCCGCTCTTTGATGTGTTTTTCAGATTTTTTGATTTTTTCAGAATGCTTCCGGCCTACGCGACACCATATGCCGAAAACAAAGAAAGACAACAGCACCGGAAAGTGCCGTTGTCTTACAAGCTCGACGTTACTGACAGTATGAAAATATTGCAGCGGATCGGATTACACTCTTGACAGGTACTCGCCTGTTCTGGTGTCGATCTTGATCTTGTCCCCCTGGTCAACAAACAGAGGAACGGATACCTGTGCCCCGGTCTCAACGGTAGCGGGCTTGGATGCACCGGTGGCGGTATCGCCCTTAAAGCCGGGCTCCGTCTCGGTGATCTCCAATTCTACGAACAAAGGCGGCTCAACGGAAAATACGCTGCCGTTATGAGAACATATCTTGCACATTTCGTTCTCTTTTACAAACTTCATAGCATCGCCTACCGTATCCTCATTCAACGCGATCTGCTCATAGCTCTCCGTATCCATGAAGTAATACAATTCACCGTCCTTGTACAGGTACTGCATATCTTTTCTATCAATACGTGCCTGAGGGCATTTCTCGGTGGGCCGGAAGGTCTTCTCCACAACGCCGCCGTTCTTTACGTTCTTCAGCTTTGTCCTCACAAAAGCCGCACCCTTGCCAGGCTTCACGTGCTGGAATTCAATGATCTGATACACGTTGTTATCATACTCAATCGTGATACCATTTCTGAAATCACCTGCAGAAATCATATTCTGTTCCTCCTATATGCTGTTCACAAAAATAATTCCTTCTAAGTTTAATATAAAAGTTTTCTAATTTCAACCATTTTTTTCAAAAAAATTATTATTTTTTATTATTATTGTTCCATCCGGTTCGCGCCACGAAAAAGCGCCGCCGGGTAGCTTTCAATAAGACAGTATCGACAACAATGTTAATAAGTAGTAACTGCCATGCTGTGGTACGATAAACGAGAACAACCATATCTGATTCAACGACGGGTATTGCTGATTCTTTTACAGAATATGTTTCTATCAAAAATGGCCATAACATCTGTTCTCAACGGCTGAACGCCTCAGTCATACTGAAATAGGCGCTATGTTTTTCGTGGCTTAGAGTTTTTTTCCAAAATTTTCTCAAATGTCTGCTTCTACAACTCTGCTTACTTGGGTCATGTCGCCGACTTCTGATACAGATATCCCTTGCTGTTTTTCTAATTCATGAAGAAGTAAGCCATTGAATACAAACTGCCTTAGTGTTGGCTTACTCATTACTTTTCCTCCGCACTAAATAAATTATCTTTTAGACTTTTAAAGATAGCGTTATATACCGAAATATCTGTTGTTGCTGGTAAATGAATCTGTATATTATAATGAAATCAGGTTATCTGTAAGTACGATAGTTTTGTAAATCTTCAGATGTTATGTCAGAAGCCTCTGCAATCTTATAATGCCTCTCGTTCACCTTAACAATTCGTTCTTCCTCTATAGTAAATTCAAACATTGCAACAATGTCACGAGCAACAAATTGGCAAGCAATAGAGCGACAGATCAAGTCTGGATACTTTTCAGCGCACAAAGCCAAATCTTGTTCAATCTGTGAAATGCCTAGTCTATCATTCCCGCCTTTTGCCTGTACGGGAACAATAAATTGTTTTCCAGTTTTATCTATACCTACATAAATTTCGTCAGTTTCAATCTGTCCAATGCCGGTCACTGTTGTACGTAGATGGTTTTGAAGAGAGTAGCAAGTGATACCTAGAAAGATATCAACTAAACGGTTATAGCGCACTATCGCCAATAGAGCTTGTTCGTCTGAAATGCTATATTTTCTTACAACGCTTGGTGTTCCATCGGGAATCTTTGTAGTTGCAATCATTGCATCAGGCTCAACAAACTCAGACCCTTGCGTAAGAACAAATTCATGCTGTGCAATACCAACATTCTTAATTCGCCAATAAAAACCTTCCGGTGCGGTATTGACTATCTGTTCAGGAAGATGCTTGCGATACTTATATGAATAGACGATATCGCCTAAATTTCGTGGAACATCAAGTCCGAGCTGTCGAGCCTTATGCGCCAACTCCTCCCGTTCGAATCTTATAGAGGTGGCTCCTTCTGCGTATCGGTCAAAGAATATAGCACTAATAATTTCATCATATTTAGCCATATTATTTCTCCTTATAATTCAAAACCAAGACATCTTCATTGAGCCATGTCTCTGTAGCTGTTGCAAATCTTTTTCTAAAGGTATCAATTCGCTCAACTTTATAGTCCCCTAAACTTTCCGCCACTTCTCCTAGCAAACTTGAAGTACGAATAGGGATCTGAAAGTAGGATGCTTGATCTCCTACTACATAAGCAAGTAACGCGCCATTTCGCAAATACGGCTTTAATTCTAGAAGATGTTTTGCCATTCCGCCAAAGTAAAGCTTTACAACAGAGGAATAGAGCTTTTCAAATCCCGAGGTCTTTCCTAATTCTATACGACGTTTTTCAATTTTGTCACTCAACTTGTTTATAGACTCGAGATTGCAGACATACTGAGCATCGTCATCGCTCCGATAGACGTTTTTGGAATTTGATCTAATAAACCCCTTTTTTATTATTCTGAGATCATCTTTTGTATTTATAAATCCTAAAATAACGGATTCAAGTCGAGTTGTTCTCGAATAGTCTTTTTCATTAGGATACGGAGGTGATGTAATTACACAATTAATCTTACCTAAATAATCTGCTACTGAAATATTTCTCGAATCCCCCAAGGTAATTCTTGCTTCAGTAATAGCATCATTTTCAAAAAGTTCAAGGTCATTTTTCATTTTCTTAATTTCAGAAAACCAAATTCCAACCACATCGACCGCTTCCTTTTTTGTTCTGCTTATGCCTACTTCGGGGCCGAACTTTAAGTTGCTGTATGAATAAACAATGTGCTTCGCCAAAGCAAGCAAATAATACTCCTGATACTGACAATTTGCAGCATAGATTGCATCCCTTAACACAAGAGTTTCACTTAGTGGGTGCGGAGAAATAGAGTTTTTCAGAATCAATGATGCTTGTTCATCTGAAAGAGTCCTCAGTTTATCTAGTCCTCTAATTGTCCGAGTAGCTGTATGGGCAATTTGTTCTGCCGTACTAATAAAATTGCGAGTATCTATTGTCCAAGTACATTTTGTTTTGCTTGCAAAATGTGTAATTGGACTTGCCTCGATGCCCCAAGAAGGGATACCGTGTTTCTTACATTCAACATTAGTGGTACCTGTTCCACAGAATGGATCTAAAACCACGGAAGACTTGTTTGCTCCAAATTCTTCTAAATACTGTTGAACTAGGTGAGGAGGAAAAGACAAAACAAATCTATACCAGTCATGAACCGATGAATCTTCTTCTCTCAGCTTATTTTCAATGTTTCCCATAATTATCCTCTGTTTCTACACGTTCAATGTTAATGATATCAATAACTGTATCAATATTACAATCAAGAGCGCAACATATCTTATTTACACCTCCATTTTGACCCATTGATACTATACCATAAAGCGAGAGGGGAAACAACTCTTTGCAAACATTTTATCTGTATAAGCGAATTTATTTTGGGGTTATAAAGACCAACCACGGAACACTCTCAAGGTTTTCTCAAGGGTGGTACAGCAATTAGTCAACTAATTGTCTATATTCGGTTACAAGTTTCGCTTGCCATTCTTATAGCGATATCGTTAATAGTAAGCAACCCTGATATGGCAGACTTCCAGCCAATGAAAGAAGAAAAATTCTGAAAAAACAGTCTGACAACAAGATTACCGCGATCTACTGTAGGCTCATAAACCTGCAAGTGAGAACAACAGCATCATTAACCAAGCACACCGACTGCAGAGAAAAGCCTTATTACTGCACCAACAAAAACTTTGAAGCGCGGCAGAATCACTTTGTCTGCTCCACCTCAAGGCTCAAAGGCAAGGGGGCCTACAGCACACATTTTATTCGCACTGTTGCCTTGGGAAAAGGCATACTCCGTCATACGCAACTTGTGTTTTTCTGTATAGCCGACCATGAGGAGACGTTTCGTAAGGCGTTGAACGCCAAGTGTGACACCGAGATGAAAAAAGAGCTATCCGCAAAAAACGAACACTCCAAAAGTCTGAATACCGGCTGACGGAGTTGGACAAACTTTTATCCTACATCTATGAAAATATGGTGAATGGCCGACTGAACGAAGCGAGATTACAAATGCTTTCTGATGATTATGAACAGGAGCAAACCGAATTGCGGACCAAGATTGACGTACTGAACAGAGAAATATCCAAGCAAGAGGTTTAGGTGGATAATGCAGTTAAGCTTATCCGCATGGCGAGGAAGAAAGAATCTGTACTTTAAGAAGCTGACCCTGGCAGTACTGAACGATACGGTGAAAGCCGTATATGTTCACGCACCGGACAAGTCCAGCAGTCATCGGGTGCGAGATGTGGAGACCCGCTACAACTACATTGACATGCTTCCCACCTCACTTCTAAGCAATCTTATAGGTAATTGCGAAACTTCATTTTTGAAAAACGAATTGGGCGGATTGCATGTTCCGCGGGCAAAAGCGGAAGCGGGTCTATACTACAATATGTCCATATTCGAGACAGAAAGCGGCCGGATGGCCATCAACACCATGATTGGTCTGTAATCATGGTGGAATGTGCAATCTGTCCAATGACACTTGGTAATACAGAGTTTCGCAAACGTCTAAAGCGATCTTATGAACGGAAAAGCAACATGATCGAAATCATGCCACGTACCGAAATTTTTATAAACATGTTTTATTAGATGCTCTCTCCAACGGCGCTTTTTCATATAGAAATTCCAGAAGAATTTCCTAGTTCGACAAAATATAGTCGATTGCCATGAGATAACCCTCCAGCCCTTTCCCGTAAATCTGCCTGTCGCAGACGGGCGCTGTCACGGAAATCTTTCGAAATTCCTCCCGCTTTGTGATGTCGGAAATATGTATCTCCACCTTCGGCACCGTAATACTGGCAAGGGCGTCCCGGATGGCATAGCTGTAATGGGTAAAGGCCCCGGGATTGATGATGATTCCCTCCGTCCCGTCAAAATACGCCTCCTGTATCCTGTCGATGATCGCCCCCTCATGATTGCTCTGGAACACCGTGATCTCGTTTCCCGTCTCCTCCGCCTTCTTCCTGATCATGGAAAGCAGATACTGATAATCCTGATTCCCGTATATATTCTTCTCCCTGATTCCCAGAAAATTAATATTGGGACCGTTGATGACAAGCAGCTTCATTTTCTCTGTTCCCTCCACAATTCCTCTGATGATGCTGTCCATATCCACCTGATCCGCATCCACCACAATATCCGCACAGGTCTCGTAAGCTTCCCGGCGGGCCTCCATAAGCCCTCTGATCCTTTCCAGCGGATCCGCACACTGCAAAAGCGGTCTGGAGGTATCATTTTTCAGTCTGTTGTACACTGTCTCCGGACTGACCCTGAGATAAACTACCGTCCCAAGCCTTCTCAAAAGCCGACGGTTCTCCTGACTCACAGGCGTACCGCCGCCCACGGAATAAATCCTGCTGCTCCCGCCGCTTTTTTCTGTCAGTTCCTTCAGCAGCTCCGTCTCCAACTGCCTGAAGTACTCCTCTCCGTCATCGGCAAAGATCTCACTGATGCTCCTGCCTTCCCGCCGCTCTATCAGCTTATCAGTATCCTCCACCGCCATGCGCATCCTATAGGACAGCTTCACTCCCACCGATGTCTTACCACACCCCATAAATCCGATCAGCACCAAGTTCCTATCCTGCTTCATCTCTCGTTCCCCTTAACTCCCATCGCCCGTTTCATAGCCCGGTACGCAAGCTCCTCCAACTCTCCCGTCACTGTTGTCCCGGTCCAAAGCTCATACGCGATCACACCTTGATACAGAAGCATCTTCAGGCCATTGTACGCCCTGCCTCCCCTATCCTCCGTCAACTGCATGAACCTAGTCCTGACCGGATTAAATACCAGATCATATCCTGTATGTATCCTCTCATAAAAGGCCGGATCCTCGATCACTGCCTGATCCACCCTCGGGAACATCCCTATATTGGTGGCCTGTATCGCCAGATAGCGCCGATCCTTCGGGAGCTCACCATAGTCCGTGAGGGGCAGGGCAGTAGCGATATTTCTCCCCACATAGCCGTTGACCTCATCCGCGATTGCCTGAGCCCTTTCCACCGTCCGGTTCAGGATCAAGATCTCCCCCGCCGTTTCCGCCAGCATCACCGCCACAGCCCGAGCCACGCCTCCGGCTCCGAGGATCAGCACCCTCTCGCCCCGCAACTCCACTCTGTCCGCATCTAAAGCCCGCAGCAGTCCGGGCATATCCGTATTATAGCCCTTGAAGCCGCCCTCCGTGCGTACCAAGGTGTTTACTGCCCCGATTCTCTCTGCCAAAGGATCGATCTCCTTCAGATAAGGAATGACGTCGCTCTTATAGGGCACCGTGACATTGCACCCTAACAGGTTAAGGGCATAGGCGCCTTCCACCGCCTCCCGCACATGTCCCTCCGGTACGTGAAAGGGCACATAGACAAGATTCTGCCCCAGAGCATCCGCCAGCGTATTATGAATGGCCGGGGACGCCGTGTGTTCCACGGGATTTCCCAGCAGGCCACATGTGCGGGTATATCCGTTGATTTCCATTTTACTCCTCCATGTCAGAGCGGCAGACCCTCCCTGTGCTTCCTGTGATAAAAGAACAATACAATGCGCTCCAGCTTCCGCTTCAGTACAATCTGTATTTCCTCCTTGGGATGAATGGGCTTCACAAGATAAGTCACAAGTCCGGCCTTCTTAGCTCCCCAGATATCCGTAAAAAGCTGATCGCCCACAAACAACGTATTCCGCGCTCCGGTGCCCATGCGCTTCATAGCCCGCTCATAACCCGCTCTCCCGGGCTTCCCCGCCTTGAAAATGTACGGCGAACCCACTTGGTCGCAAAAGCCTTTTACCCGAGGCTCCTTATTGTTAGACAGGGCGCAGGTCGCATATCCCAGCCCACGAAGCCGCAAAAAGAGCGCTATGGCCCTGTCGTCCGCCGGCGCTCCGTGAGGCACTAATGTATTGTCTATATCAAAAATAATTCCTCTGTACCCCCGTTCATACAGCCCTTCATAATCTATACAGTAGGCACTCTCCGCCTCATGATCGGGGAAAAAAGGCTCCAGCATCTCTTTCTCCTTCTCCTCAGAACACAATGTCCGCCTGTTCCTTGATCTTGTATGCGGCAAAATATTTCTCTTCCCTGGGAACCCATTTGTCCAGAAAGATAGGAAGAGAATTGTCACCGTCCCTCATCTTGATCCTGACGCGCTGATCCAACCCAGAGACGTCACAGAATATTTTGATATCCATATAATCTCCGAAGCTAGGATGACAACTGTATGTCCCCTCCACAATGCGCAGGACGCCTGCAGGGACCAGCCTTTTCGCGCCAAACTCCATGCGGCTACAGTCATAACGCTCGTACTCGAATCCAACCGCATTCCTGAGATAAGGCAGAACCTCCTTCGCAAACCGCTCGTAATGTACGTTCCCGCCCGGCTCCCTCAGCCGTTCCTCCGTCCGCAGCTCCTCGGGGAGGAAAAAGTCATCCATATGGACCAGACCTGCCCCCGTAACCTCTGCGAGACGCTTTGCCAGCGTCGTCTTACCGGCGGCACAGCGGCCGTCTATTGATATCACCTTCACAACCTCAGGCACCTCATTCAGCGCCGTCAGAACACTCACAATTTTGTCCAGCAATTTTCTCTACCACTTCCCTAATATAATCGCCAAGCCTCCTGTTGCCCGTCCCCGCAATCTGAACACTGCACTTTCCCATGGGTATCAGAAAGGTGGGCACATCCGCCGAAGACACAGCATACGCCATTTTCGGGGTGATCTCCCCCAACATAGCATCCGCCAGGACAATCCCGATGGGCCCCACGATCACATCCGCCCTGCGGGCATTGCAGACCACGGCGTTCTCCCCTGTCGCTCCCAGCGAGGTGCCGCCCTTCATCATATTGGCTGTGGCCGTGGCGTTGGTGCCCACCGCCACCAACTCCACCTCCGGATATCTTTCATGTATCGCCTCCACAAGGCTGCGGCCCACACCACCGCCCTGTCCGTCCATCACCATGATCTTCAATGCTACTCCGCCTTTCTTTCCGAATCTGCAACCGGCCCTCTTCCCCGCCCACGACCGGCCCTTCAGCCTTTCCGCCGCAGAGAGACAACCGTCTCTATATTTGCCGTCCAGGGAAACTGATCTACGGAAACCGCTCTCTCCGCCTCATACCCCTTCTCCAAAAAGAGCTCCAGATCCCGCACAAGGCTTGTGGGCTTGCATGATATGTATACGATATGCTCCACGCCATACTCAATGATCCTGGGCAGCGCCTTGGGATGAACACCGTCCCGGGGCGGGTCTAAGATGATCATGTCCGGTCTCTCTCCGATGTCATCCAGAACCTTCAACACATCCCCGGCTATAAACCGGCAGTTCGTAAGCCCGTTCTCCTCCGCATTCCGCCTGGCCGCCTCCACCGCCTCCTCTACAAGCTCCACGCCGATCACCTTTCCCG
>N._stephensi_709_foregut__coassemble_696_pt1 | contig 11587 bp, 7 predicted proteins | sample N__stephensi_709_foregut__metabat2_high_PE_003 | metagenome-assembled genome bin N | reverse complement strand
CCGATAAAGAAAATGTCCCTTGCTCCCAGATAACGGCTGGCAAAGTGCTGGATTTTCTGCTTCTGTCCCAAAAGAAGCTCAATCTGGTCGGGGAGACATCTCAGCTCGGCAAGCAGACGCCCAAACTGCTCTTCGTCAACCGTTCCCCTGACCTTCGCCATTTTCATGGCCAGTATATAGAGAGCCGCCAGCTGGGCGCTGTAGGCTTTCGTGGTTGCCACGGCGATCTCCGGTCCCGCCCAGGTATACAGACAGGCGTCTGCCTCCCTGGCGATGGAGCTGCCCACCACGTTGACGATACCCAGCACCTTGAAGCCTCTCGCCTTGGACTCCCGCAGCGCCGCCAGGGTATCCGCAGTCTCCCCGGACTGGCTGATCACAATAACCATACTGCCTTCTTCCAGAATCGGGTCCCTGTAGCGAAACTCGCTTGCCACGTCCACCTCTACCGGAATCCTGGCCAGCTTTTCCAGGACATATTTCCCCGTGACCCCAGTGTGATAAGCGGAGCCGCAGGCCACAATATGTATTTTCTTTACCTTACGCAGCTCCTCGTCGCTCATCTTCAATTCTTCGATCACGATATCGTTTCCGTGTATCCTGGGAGAGATTGTGTCGGAGATCGTCTTGGGCTGCTCATACATCTCCTTCAGCATAAAATGCTCATATCCCGCCTTCTCCGCGGCATCCGCATCCCAGTCGATGGTTACGGCCTCCTTGGCCAACTCCTCCTCGTCCACGGAGAAGAACTGCAGGCCGTCCCTGTGCAGGACCGCCACCTCCTGATTGTCCATATAATATACATTTCTGGTATACTTCAGAATTGCGGGCACATCGGAGGCAATGAAGCAGCCGTCACTGTTCTTCCCGACGATCAGCGGGCTGTCCTTCCGTGCCGCAAAGATCTCATCCGGATGCTCCGCAAACATAATACCCAGGGCATAAGACCCCTCTACCCGGTGCAGAACCTTTGTGACAGCCTCCAGCGGATTCCCCCTGTAATAATAATCCATGAGATGGGCCAGAACCTCTGTGTCCGTCTCGGAGGCAAACTGATATCCCTTGTCCGCCAGCTTCTTCTTCAGCGGAATATAGTTCTCGATGATACCGTTATGAACCACGACAATGGTGCCTTCCGCATTCGTATGGGGATGCGCGTTCAGGTCGCTGGGTGCACCGTGGGTCGCCCATCTGGTATGGCCGATTCCCGACTGTCCCGGCATCGTCTCTCCGCCCCTGGTCATATTCTCCAAGACCTTCAGCCGGCCTATGGCTTTCCTCGTTGTAATCTTTCCGCCGTCATATACAGCGAGTCCCGCCGAATCATACCCTCTATATTCCAGCTTTGCCAGGCCATCTAGAATGATGGGCGCCGCCTGTCTGCTTCCGATATAGCCTACAATACCACACATTTTCTCTCCTCCTATTTCCAGTACTCCTTGCTGGCTGTGAGCTGCAAAACTCTCTTTTTCGGTAATTTTCTATAATTTTTCCCCAATAAATAACCCGTGTATTTAAATCCACACTGAATGCAGAAACCGGGAAAACAGTAAAGCCTTCTTTTATTTCTCAAATATCTGTAAGCTTCCTTTACCAACCGCTTTCCCTCTCTCTCTGAGGGGACGCCCGCAAAGACCTCCGGATGCTCCGCCTGGGAAACTCCCAGATCAAAATTCCGTCTCAGTTGCTGCATGTTGGTGTAATTATGGGAATGCACTACCCTCGCGTTCGCCTCGTAAGCGATTCCGTATCCGGCCTTGATCATGCCCGCCGCATAGATCATATCTTCATTAAATATAGTATGGCGGACGAAGCCGCCTGATTCCTCATAAATATCCCGCCGATATGCCGCACAGACATTGGAGCAAAAGAAAGTCTTGATCCCCATAGCCGACAGGTCTGCCTTTGTCTTGATCCTGGATTTCCCCGGATAGTTGAAATATCTGGAGATACGCTCCGTCTCGCTGCATCCCGCACCGGGAAGCTGACGCCCGTATGCCGCCGCTACTGTTACCTCATTCTTCGGCAGCTCCGCTCCGGAGAACCGGCTTCCGTCTGCCGCTGCGCCCTTCCCATCCTGCAGTTTCCGGGAAAGCCCTGACCGTAGGTGTGCCGTCAATCTCTCAATCACATATTGATCCGCAGGCATGGCATCCTGTGTCATAAGGACAAAAATTTCCGCGTCAGAGTATCGCAGCGCTTCATGCCTAGTTCCACCGTGATCAAAGTCGCTTTTGGAAAGGTGGTGTACCTCCGCATTGCCGTAATCCTCCGTGAAATCTTTCCCCGTCTTCCGCAGCAGCTCCTCAAAGTATCTCTTCTCCGTATTCATGAGAATGATCTTGTGAACCGGCAAGGTCTGCTCCCTCAGTCTGTCCAGAAGAGCAAACAGCTCCTCACCAGGGCGATAGACCGGAATTATCACATCAATTTTCAAGCTGTAGTCCTCTCCCCTTCTTTTTGTCCGGCAGTTTCCCTGCACTGTCATCATTATAACGGAAAGACCCTCTTTTTACAATGGAAAAAAGCGACGCGGAAAGCGCTGATTTAATCAGCGCTTCCTCCGTTAATATACTGGGAAGTCCTTGCCTTAATCTCTTCCCCGCACTCCTTAACTGTGTTTGTTACCTGATAATCATCATCGTCAAACAGGAACTGATGAAGCCATACCACATTAGATTCCAGATCCAGAGGCACGATACAGTTACCACTTGCACTGATATTGCCTGTGGTAAGCTGATCCATCTGGGGAAAGCCACTTTCATCCACGATACGATATTTTGCAATGTTTTTCAGAAGATCTCTCATATCGTTCACGTCCAGGCTGGTGTACACATCCTCTATAACGTCGTCAAACACCCTGGTCAGCGTAAGAGGATCCGCCTTCTTTGCCTGATCCTGAATGGCTTCCAGCACAGTACGCTGTCTCCCGGTACGGGCATAATCGTTGCCCACATAGCGGATACGACAGTAAGCCGCAGCCTGAAGCCCGTTCACAAGCTGATAGCCCGGCTCCTTGATCGGAGTATAGTCCACTCCCACCTTCACGTCCTTGAAATCTTCTTCGGAAACGGTAGTGTCATCCAGCTTGACGCCGTATTTCCAGGTAGCGACGATACTCCGCTGATAATCGTTGAGGTAGCCGATCTCATTTTCCTTGATCTCCACATAGATTCCGCCCAGCCCGTCGATCACATCTATCAGGCTGTTGTAGCCCACGGTCACATAATTCTCAATATCCATGTCGAGGTTCATGTTCAGCATTGTGATCGCCTGCTTTGCGCCGCCCTTTGCGTAAGCGGCGTTGCACTTTGTATATGTGTCTGTCCCTATGTTCAGATAAGTATCCCTGTAGACGCTGACAAGCTTGATATCTCCTGTATCCATATTGATACTGGCAATCATGATAGAGTCGCTTCGATTGTTCTTCTTCAGTTGATCTTCATTGGTAGCGTCCAGGCCGAACAAGGCGATATTCATATAGCCCAGCATTTTACTCTCGCCGTCCTCCTTCGCCTGCAGGATCTCCTGGTTGACAGCCAACTGTTCCGGTTCATCGGGCCATTCGAGCTCCCGCTTGGGACCCTTACTGGCATTTAGAACCAAGTAAAGTACACCCAACATGATAAGTATGATGACCACTTCGACCACAAAGATGACCATCTTTCTCTTGTTCCTCCGCTTCTGTGCCGCTGCCTTTGCGCCGGCCGGCCTTCTCTGCGGACTCGATTGCCGTTTGTTTGTTGCCATAGCTTTTTCTCCTTTATCAGTAAGCATTTTTATTGATGAAGCCCGTAAAGAATGTCATGAAGATGATCTTGATGTCAAACCCGGGCGTCCAGTTCTCAATATAGTAAATATCGTAATCGATGCGCTTCCGGATGGAGGTATCTCCCCTGAGTCCGTTCACCTGTGCCCAACCTGTCAGGCCGGGGCGTACCTGGTGCTTCACCATATACCGGGGAATTTCCTCCCTGAATTTCTCTACAAACAACGGCCGCTCCGGTCTCGGCCCCACCAGGCTCATATCCCCCTTCAGAATGTTGAACAACTGCGGCAGTTCATCCAGGCTGGTCCGCCTTAAAATCTTACCTACCCTTGTCACTCTGGGATCATCCCTGACAGTCCATGCTTTTTTCTCATCCCTTGGCTTCTGCTGTTCCATGCTGCGAAATTTGTACATATAAAAGGGCTTGTTGTGAAGCCCCACCCTCTCCTGCTTAAAGATCACAGGACCGCGGCTTGTAGATTTTACCAGGATCGCCGCCAGCAGCATGACCGGCGATGTCACCAGAATCCCGAATACGGAGCCCACAATATCCATAGTGCGTTTCAGAATGATATTTCCGGTATTCGTCAAGGGAACATACCGGATATTGACAACGGGAAGTCCCATCAGATCCTCTGTGTAAGGCTTGCTGGGTATCATGCTGTTGTAATCCGGAATAAACTTCGTATGCACTCCCGACTTCTCACAGGTCGCCACAATCGATTCCAGATAATTGTAATCCTTCAGCGAAAGGGTGATAGCGATCTCGTCCAGCTTGTTTTCCGGCAGGATGATCTCCAGATTTCCAAGACTTCCCAGCACCTTCACGCCGCGGTACACCGTACCCGCCGGTATATTGTCATCCAGAATCCCCACAGCCGCATAGCCCCACTGGGGATTATCTGTCAGGCGATCAATATACTCCTCCGCGGCTCTGGAATATCCCACGAGAAGGATATGCTTCAAGTTGTAACCCTTGCTTCGTATAGTCCGCAGCCCCTTTCTCAGAGCCAGGCGGAAACAGGAGGTCATAAAAATATCAAGAAAATAAAAGATAAACATCACGGAACGGGACACATAGAACTCCCGGAGTATCATATACAGGAGTATGATCAGCGCCACAATCCCGATGGAATTTGCCTTCACTATCCCGAAAATCTCAAATCTGCGGCGCACAGTGCGCTTCGGCGCATACACACCGCAGGAATAATAAATCAGCATGTAGATAGGCACAATAAAAATAAGGAGCCTGAAATAATCTGAAGCCGGAAGCACTCCCGGCCCGGGACCATTATCCAGAACATAGAATTTGAAAAAGTACGCAAGCATAAAGGACGCCACCGTGATGGCGGCATCAATGATCACCATTAATCGGTTGAATACTTTTTGGTTATCCTTTATCATAAATTGCCCCGCAGGCTGCGACTCGCCATATTCCTCCTCGCACCGCAATTCAGATTGTATATTCTACAAGATATATTATAAGCAAAACAACTTATGAAATTATGAAGCTGTTTCTTAAGATTTCTTAAGAAAGCGAAGAACATTGAGATAGAGCTGCCATTGAATGGCAAAATAATTTCCCAGATGCCTGATCCGAAAGCGTACCTTATGGGCTCTTCCCGCCGGTGTGAACAGTCTCCTGAACCCCTGCCCGAAGCCCTTCCGATATGCCTTTCCCATACCTTTACAGCAGAAAAAGAGATATTTTGCCAGAAATCCCGCCAGTAAAAAGGGCAGGTTCCAGATCCATTGCAGCAGCGGCATATTCTTACCCACCACATAAATATTGTTGGCGGACGCCAGTCGCGTCTTCCACTCATTGTACCTGGAACCGCTGGCCGCGCTGCCGTAGTGGATCACCTCCGCTCCAGGCTCATAATAGCTCCGATAGCCGTAAATACGAGCCCGATAACCGATATCCAAATCCTCCAGATAAGCGAAATGTTCCTCGTCAAATCCGCCGATCTCCTCGATGATGCTGCGCCGATAAATGGCAGCTCCCCCGCAGGAGGAAAAAATTTCACACGGTTTAGAATACGCTGCCGCCGACTTTCCTTTTCCCCGGGAGAAGGCCCAAGCGAAGACACAGTAACGATCGCCTGCATCATCCAACAGCTCCTGCCGATCCCACATGAGCATTCTGGCACTGACAGAAAAAGCGTCCGGCCTGCTCTCAATTCCATTGCACATGTTTTTGATAAAGTTAGATTTAACTTTTGTATCGTTGTTTAACAAAAGTACATAGGGCGCGACCGTACACTGTATCCCAAGATTGACCGCATGACAGAAGCCCGTATTTTCAGGCAGGGCTTCCAGACGCACCTGTGGATACTTCTCACGCAGCAGCTCCACGCTGCCGTCTGTGGAACCGTTGTCCACTACAAGGACATCATATTCCGGAGTATCCGGATCCTGTGCGTAGACGGAATCCAGACACCCCTTCAAAAAACGTATACCGTTATAGTTCGGGATAACAACTGTTACTTTTTCCATTTTTCCAGCGCCCTCATATCCTAATATTCCGGCAGATACAGGAGGCGGCAGCCCCTATCCCGCAAAGCCCTGCTTAGCCTGAGACTGGCTTCCAGCGGATCCATGTCCGCGGGCAGAACAGACATGTCGAATTTTCCTGTTTCCTGACGGACTGCATAGGGAAAGCCTAAGATCTCCTCAAACAGCCCCCATAGCTCTTCCTTTAATTCAAAGTTCCGGATATCCAGCGCCTCCGCATCCTGCTGCAATACTGCCCGATGGAGATACCCGCTGTAGCCTGCCGGGAGTCCCTTATAGATCACGCTGCCGTCTGCATCCATCCTCCCACCTACGATCCTTCCTTTATCCACCAGCCTACCTCCCAGCGCCCCCAGATCCCTTCGAAGTCTCAGCGGATTCTCAGCGTATCGCAGACGATAGAAGCCAGGATTGGGCATGTCTTCCGCTTTTGCCGCCCAACCCCTCCTGTCTGCAAAGCTCTGTACCGCTTTACGCCCCGCCGCGTAGGCATATTCCTTACTCCACGGATTCTCCGCCGTGGAACCGCTGTGGCAGCGCCAATGATACAGTATCTCGGGGACATGGATGACAGTCTTTTCCGGCTCCTCTATCTCGTCCAGCGCCCGGAGCACCAGATCGTAATCCTGGGCACCGTCAAATTCACTCCTGAAACGCAGCTTTCGAATCAGGTTGCTTTCCATGACCATAAAATGACAGATGTAATTATTGCATAACAGCAGATCCAGGTTAAAATCTTCTTTTCTGTTGGGCTCATAGTACACCGTCTGATCGCTATTGCACTTGTCTTCGTCAGAATAGAGGAGACGGGGCTCCACCCCGTCTCCGTCTCTTCTCGCCGCCTCGATCCTGGCCGCCATCTCAAACAGCGCCTGAGGAGCCAACACATCGTCGTGATCCAACAGCCCTGTATAATCTCCCGTGATCAGTTCCAGCGCCTTGTTTGTATTCCCAGCTATCCCGTCGTTGGACTCCAGATGGACATAACGGATACGGGAATCCTCATATTGCTCTGCGATACGACAGAGAACGTCTCCCTCCGAGGCATCCGCCAGCACCAGCTCCCAGCAGGGATAGCTCTGGGCCCGCAGGGAATCCAGCAGTTCCCGCAGGCATCTTTCAGGGGTTTGATACGCCGGGACCACAATGCTGAAGTGAGTCCGAAAGCCCTCCCGCTCCGCCTGGGCGCTCTGCGCCCTCAGCAGCTCGGGAGAGGGCTCTTCTCGGACATAGGGCGGTTTTTTTCTTTCCTCAAGCCTCTCCCTTATTTCATTACATGTGTTTTTAATTCCGTTCCGTTTCAGGAAATACGCTGTTTTCCTCAAATTTGCAAGATTCATCTGCGGCGAGGCGCTCCTTCTTTGTTACCCTTCACAGCTTCGCTGCTCATAGCAGCTCGTCTTTTATAATTCAGCCTTCAGATCCTCCGTCAGTTGCGCAAGTCTCTTTTCGGCATCCTCGATACTGCTTCCCTTCACACCCATATAGAACTTGATCTTAGGTTCCGTACCGGAGGGACGCGCACAGCACCACTCGTCGTCAGGCAGCTCGAAATAGAGCACATTGGACTTCGGCAGACCTGTTCCGGTCTCCTTGCCGCTCTCCATATCCACGATCCTGTCCGTCTGATAATCTCTGAACTTCAGCACCTTTCTGGAGCCGAATGCCTTGGGAGGATTCTTGCGAAGCTTATCCATGATCTCCGCAATCTGCCTTGCGCCATCAATACCCTTCATGGTAATGGTATACTGACTTTCCTTATAGTAACCATATTTCTCATATGTATCCAGCATCATATCCCACAGCGTCTTGCCGTGCTTCTTGCAGTACGCCGCCACCTCGCAGAGGCACATAACGGCTACGATAGCGTCCTTGTCCCGGGCATGGGTTCCCGCCAGGCAGCCGTAAGATTCCTCCAGACCGAATACATAATTGTTGCTGCCTGTCTGCTCGAACAACTTGATCTGCTCACCGATAAATTTAAAGCCGGTCAGTACCTCTATCAGCTTTACATTGTAAGCCGCCGTGATGGGTCTTGTCATGTTGGTGGTCACGATAGTCGTCACCAACGCCGGATTCTCAGGCATGGTGGCGGTAGCCGTCTTCTCCCGCAGGATATACTCCGCGATCAGCATACCGGACATGTTGCCGGTAAAGGAAACGTACTCTCCCGTCTTCGTATCCTTGGCATAGACACCCAGGCGGTCTGCGTCGGGGTCTGTCGCAAGAACAATGTCCGCATCCTTCTCCTTTGCAAGACGGAGCGCATAGGTAAATGCCTTGGGATCCTCCGGGTTCGGATAGTCCAAGGTGGTAAAGTCGGGATCCGGCTTCTCCTGCTCGGGAACCACATACACGTTCTTGAATCCTAACTCGGAAAGCACTCTTCTCACGGGAAGATTGCCGGTTCCGCAAAGGGGAGTGTATACAATCTTGATATCCTCCGCCATCTCCTTGATGACATCGGGATGGATGATCTGCTTCTTCAGCTCTGTCATGTACTTATCATCGATCTCCTTGCCGATAACCTGATACAGTCCCGCGGCAATGGCCGCATCCTTCTCCATGGTCTTGCACTGATGGAAGTCCTTAATCGCCTTGACCTCGTCGATGATCTGAGTATCCTTGGGCGCCGTCACCTGGGCGCCGTCCTCCCAATATACCTTGTAGCCGTTGTACTCAGGGGGATTGTGGCTCGCCGTCACCACGATTCCCGCCGTACATCCCAGCGTGCGAAGCGCAAAGGAAAGCTCCGGCGTAGGTCTCAGGGAGTCGAAAACATAAGCCTTGATACCGTTGGCTGCCAAACAAAGTCCGGCAACATCTGCGAATTCGGGAGACATCCTCCTGGAATCATATGCGATAGCAACGCCCTTGGCCTGCGTTCCCTGCTTTAAGATAAAGTTTGCAAGACCCTGTGTCGCTTTGCGCACCGTATAAATGTTCATGCGGTTCGTGCCCGCCCCGATCACACCTCGCAGGCCGCCGGTTCCAAACTCAAGTTCCTTGTAGAATCTCTCCTCTATCTCGCCCTGATTGTTGCGAATGGCCAACAGCTCATTCTTCGTGTCCTGGTCGAAATAGTCATCCTCCAACCAAAAATTGAAGTCGTCCATAAAACTCATATCGCTTTACCTCTTTTCCGCCCCTGGGGCTTATTTGCTTATCGCCGCTGTGCTCACACTCGCAAACCCGCGCTGACGCGCTCTTTGTCTGCTTCGCAGACCGTTTGCTCGTTAATAACCGCAGGAAAATCAAATGCCGCTTCGCGTCGCTTGATTTTCCTTTGCGGCTATTATATCATATTCTGAAGCGCTGCACCATACTTAATTCTAAAATTATCGTTCATAATAACGGTAGATTTCTTCCTCATAGATGCAGCGGACCAGATCTCGCATATCCGCCAGTATTTCCTCCCTGTTTTCCTCCGTCAGCCTGTAATTGCCCGCCCGCATCTGTTCCAGCATGAACTGATTCACTTCCGGCGAATAGTGTATCATATCCATGTAATAATCCAGATCACAAACAATGTCCCTGTCATTCTGGAAATAATAAACCTCCACATTATCCAAAGAGCACAGCATGGAAAGCGTCTGCTCTAAAATATAAAATCTTTCTTCTTCCTCTCCGTTCACCCAGGCGCAGTCCCACCAAAGCATGGAATAAGGCGGGATCAAAAAGCGGTACTGTATTTCCGGGTGCTTTTCAATTTGTTCAGCCAGCATTTTCACATTTTCCTGCACCACCCCTACATTTGTTTCTGGACTCTTCTGCGCGATATCCACACCCGTGTCCCTGGGTCTGTCATACCACCTCATAGCGCCCTCCGCACTGAAATTCTTACCCTCCGCCCAATTATATGCCTGTCCTCCTGTATTTCTCCCCAGTATGGAGCTCACGATCATAGCCGGTATTTTCTCCAGCAGGACTTCCTTGTTGTACAGATAGGGCAGGTCATCCAACGGTGTTTGGGTACATAGGTATCTCGGAATGTCGTTATACACCTGTATCTCCGTAGGCGCATTCATCGCGAAAATATCCAGACACCAGAAAATGTTACCGATATCCTGCTCTTCCTCCGCCATCTCCACATAATACAGAAGATCCGCCATGGAACCGGAGGCTCTGATGGTCTTCAACGCATTACACCCGTACGCAGCGTTCAGCCAATCCGTATCAAAATTTTCAGCAACGGACGAACCTACCAACAGACTGTCATACCGAAAATTGCGTATGGTTCCCAACATCTGATTCTCCCTGTCATTCAGCACGGCCTGCAGCCCAAAAAAAGGTTCATGGTATTGATAAAAAGGATCCGCCAGCCATACTACAGTTGTGACGATGGCCAATTCTGCCGCAATAAAGATCATAAGCCGTTTCAATGCAGTTTTCTTGTTTTTCATACATTTCATCATTTATGTGCCTCACTGTGTATTCCTGAATGCAAGCCTTCGCTGTCGGCATGGATGCTTCTTTTATTGTTTTTTTGATAATACGTGTTTTTAAAAATCAAAATACAGAAACACGCTGACCTGTGACAGGGAAAGAAAGGACCATACGAACAGAGTCGCCATACAGAACTCCCCCCATCTGCTTCTCCCCTTTTCCTCGATCCACTGTTCCGCCTTCTTTCCCCTGACGGCAGCGATCCCGATTCCCGCCAGCAGGAAAAAGCATGAGATGTAAAAAGGATTCAACAAGCCGGGCGCCGCCATCTCCAGGAATTTTACTATCGCGTAGTTCTCCGGATATTTCAAGACATTACACATTGCAACAAAAAAGCCCTGATTCCCTACTGTAAACAGCTTTTTCCACAAAAGCAACGCATCGGACAATGAATTGCTTCTGAAAACCGAAAAGGACAGTGTCACAAAAACGGCGGTCAACAATCTATTCAGCCATTCCCAACGAAAACGCGCCTTGGGAAACAGGGTCTCAAAAACCGCCGCAAGACCGTGCATCGCTCCCCAGACGATAAACGTCCAATTCGCGCCGTGCCAAAGGCCGCTGATCAAAAACACAATCATAAGATTCAGGCATTGCCTTCCTTTTCCTTTGCGGCTGCCGCCCAGCGGAACATAAATATAAGAAGACAAAAAGCGAGACAGCGTCATATGCCACCGACGCCAGAATTCTCTGACGGAAGATGCCCGAAAAGGCGAATTAAAATTCTCTGGAAGCCGGAATCCAAACATCCTGCCGATTCCCCTTGCCATATCACAATAGCCGCTGAAATCAAAATAGAGCTCCATCATATAAAAGCAGATAACGGCCCAAGCGGAGGGCGTATCCAGCGCCATAATG
>N._stephensi_709_foregut__coassemble_680_pt1 | contig 11688 bp, 12 predicted proteins | sample N__stephensi_709_foregut__metabat2_high_PE_003 | metagenome-assembled genome bin N | reverse complement strand
AAATCCACGTTGGTGCAAATGTGAGGTCACTTCATATTATCTAAGCTACAGGAACAAAGCAGAAAAACCAATCCCCACAACGGCAGCAGCCTTCTCGTCTTTCTCATTTTTCTCTCTCCCCAGGCAGGCACTCAATTATAAATGCTCCGTCACTGTATCCCGTGATACAAAGCCTTCCGTCATTTAAAAAACCAAATACCCGTTCCTGTCCCTCAAGAGGCATGTCGTCAGCCGAAACAATCTGCTCCAGGCTTCCGGCTTCATATGTCCAAGCGCCATATTCCCCGTTTCCCAGAAGCAACTCACGCTGAACGCCGGGACGGAGACAACTAATTCGTACCGTCATATCCCGAAATTCTCCATTCGGGCAAGGCTCTATTTCTCCGTTCTCCGTCAGCATCGCCAAATATTGACCGTCCGGACTAAAAACCATAGCATATACCCGACCGCTCCTTCCTATCCCCAATCCTATCAACTGCACATCAAGGCTGAAATATTCTTTCCGGCTGCCGTTACTGTCAAGCACCTGGACGCTGCTTTTTCCGTCATATCTGTAAGAAATATAATAGCTTCCGTCCGTTCCTATTGTCATACATAAGTTGAGGATGTCCGCCTCCTCTTTCACGTCCGAAATATCGATTCTGTTTATCGTCTGTCCGAATTTGTCCAATGCGAGAATTTCAGTCCATTCCGAATCGCCTCGTTCGGACAGCAGCATATGCAGGTTTCCTGAACTGTCTATACAGGCGGCGCGTACGCTTATCTCCGGCTCCAGCTCTACTTCAAAATCTCGGACAACGCCATCCTCCGCCCCAACTTGAAACAATACATTTTTTTCTTCCTTCTGCCGCCTGCCAAAACCATAGACGCAGTCGCCTCCCACTACAAGATTTAATTCCCAAAAAGACCCCGCATCAAATGTCGCCGTTGTCCTTTCCGTGGAAAGTATCGCTTCCTGCTCAGGCTGGTACTCCACATCATCCGGCTGCTGTTCGGCAGCTTGTTCCCGGTTTTCCTGCTGCTGTTCTCTCTGCACGGAACCCTCAGGGGATTCTGCAAGAATGCCTTCTGAAGTATCGGACGGGATCGTTGATTCCTGTCCGCCGCAGCCCATCAAACACAAAAACACTGCTGCCGCCGAAAAACATTTCCAGAGCTGTGAAATCTTTTTTCTCCGCATCCGAATTCCTCCTGAAAATCCTTTTCCTCTATAAGTTTACTATACTCTTCGATTTGTGTCATGTATTGCTCCGCCTTTTCCCGAGATAAGCTTATCAGCTTTAAAGGTTTGTATAAGGGAATAATAATGCTCATTATTATCTTATCACATATCTCAACATATTTCTACACAATTATACCGCCTGGTTTTCGTTGGTGAAGATACTTTCCAACTGTAGATTTGTTATTTATCCATGTTCCTCGGACATTTCTATTCCCGTAATTGCATGTTAAGTCTCTGATTTAGTGTAAAGTAAAGAAAAACAATAAGAAAACATGTTTAACCGCAAGACGTAAAGAAAAAAACAGATCACCCCCCGATATTTTTCAATTCCGCCCGATTATTTCTCCTATACAAAAATGCTGCTGCCAGCAACGCGGCAACACAACAGACAGCCTTTACCAGGTGGGAATCCCCGCCTGCAATCACATTAGCTGTCACAAACAAAATAGTAAGAAGCACACCACCCAGGCCGCCCAGCACAGAAGATGCGCTCTGCTTGACCACGGCCGTCTCGCTCTCCCACGTAAAAACCGGAATGTGCAGATTGACAGTAAGCCCGAACACGCAGGAAAACAGAATAATGACCGCCGGAATCAGAAGAAGCCAGACCTGCGACGCCGGATCCGGTCTGAGCGCTATCGCCAACATAACCTCTGATACCAGATAAAAGGGAAGGATCAAGATCAGATTCATCAAAAGCTTTGCGTCCAAAATCGCTTTGGCGTCAAGGGGCAGGCTGTTCACAATCCACCAATATTTCCCTTCCATGGAAACTGACACGCACGTCGTGTTCATGAGGGTAAAAATCCCTGCAGCTACAAAGGGAACATATCCGGCAATATCAATCGGAAACGGAAACAGCTCCGTTATCCTGTCTATTCCCGTCAAAAGGACTGCTCCCGAAAAAAGCGTTCCCATAACCGGACCTAAGATGGTGTTGGTCACATAAACACCGGAGGAAAAATACCCTTTCAGCTCCCTTTTTACCAAAGCTTTCAGCACAGAATCCCTTTTCAAATCTCCCATCTGATAATTGTGCTTTGCCAGCGTACCATATAATCCCCGGCATATTTTATGGAAGCAGCTTGAAATCAGGATCACGACTGCTGCCATTACCCCCGCTGACAGAAGCAGGCACGGGACAAGCTCCCCGAAATCCGTCTGCACCATCGCATTTCCGAGCCATACGGCTGGCGGATACACCTTTCCCAACATGGCAGAAACAACACCTGACACTTCTGTCAGCATTTCCGGACTGATCTCCCCAGCCTCCCCGGAAAGCCCAGAAATACCGATAAAAACCGCAATCACTGCCAAAATAGAAAGACCTGACATGACAAGACTTTTATACCGCATCCTGGAGGCGATTGCAGTGATCAGCGCCCCCACAAAAATTGCTCCCACCGTAGGCAAAACAGGCGAAACCACTAACCCCAGCAGGCAAAGCGGGACAAAAGCAAGCCCCGGTCTTACGAACCAAATGTAGACTCCCAGCCCCGGCAGCAGTACCCCAAGGGTGATCAGCAGATTCTCCGCGTACAGCCGCCAAAATCGGCTGATCACAATGGCGCTTTGGGAAACCGGCAGGGAGGAGAGGATATCATATCCCTCTTTTTTGAACATGACGCCGCCTGCCTTGAAAATACCGAAAAAGAAAATCAAAAGGCCGGAAATCATGATCAGATATGCGGGCACGATATCACACAGCGAAAGCAGGCACAGCCCATAGGATAGCCCGCCTACATAAAGCATCATGATAAGCACCACCAGGATACCGGTAACAGCCAACAGCACGGCTCTGCGCTTTGCCCGTTTGTCTTTGGAAAACCGCAGCACATTCAGCCCGAAAATATTACACAACTCTGTCCGTGCTAGAACTTTAGTCTGTGATAGCATCATTCCCATGATTTATCACCTCCATAAAGATTGATTCCAGCGTCTGACCCGGCTTCACGATCCGGTCCATCTCCCCTGACGCCACAAGGACGCCGTCTTTCATGATTGCCACCTTGCTGCACAGTTTTTCCGCCACATCCAGCACATGGGTGGAAAAAAGGATTGCGCCCCCCTTTGCGCAGATTTCCCGCATGATATCCTTCAGGATCACAGACGCCTTAGGGTCCAGGCCCACAAAAGGCTCGTCCAGAATCAAAAGCTTCGGCTCATGCACCAGCGCGGAGATCAGCGCCAGCTTCTGCTTCATTCCGTGGGAATAGGTTGAAATCAAATCCCCAAGGGACGGCGTAATCTCAAATAATTCCGCATATTTTTGAATGCGTTCCTTTCTGTCAGACGCGTCCACCTGAAAAATGTCCGCCACAAAATTTAAATACTGCACACCGGTCAGGTATTCATAAAGGTCAGGGTTATCCGGAATGTAGGCAAATTTTCTTTTGCATCCTACGGGATCCGTTTTTATATTAATACCGTCTACCATGATCTCCCCTGCATCAAAGCCATGGATACCGACAATGCACTTCAGCGTCGTCGTCTTTCCCGCCCCGTTATGCCCGATAAAGGCGTAGATATCTCCTCGTTCCACCTGCAGACTGATGTCCGTGATTCCCTTATTGCTCCCCTTATAATGTTTGGTCAAATGTTGAATCGTAAGCATGTTTTCTCCTTTTCTGTATAGTTTCTTATGTCTTATACCGCTATCCTAGCATATTACGCAGCGTCATGAGCAATACCTTGTGAAAAAATACTGCGGGGAAGTTTTGATCTTCTCCGCAGTACACCCGCTCTATAAATTTACAATCTCTACCGCTCTTTAATTCTTCTCTTGCAGATTTTAATTCACGCCTTTAATATATCTTCATAGGGAACGAGCGTTACATTACCCATCTCATTTGCTCTGTCAATACAGCCCTTGGTAAAGCCGGTTATTAGAGATTTCGCTTTTCATCTGGCACCGCATAATATCCTTTCTTCTTCATATAATAGTAAAAATCATTCAATCCGAATAAAATTGAATGATTTTTATTGCATTTTGCTTTGCACCATATTATGATGGAGACAGAAAGGAAGTGACGCTATGACTACTGTAAGCCTTCGATTTGATGATGAAATGAAAAAACAGCTCGATGAAATGTGTGACGAAATGGGAATGAACCTCACCACTTTTTTCATGATCTATGCAAAAAAAGCCTTGCGTGACCGCCGGATTCCCTTTGAGGTGACAGCCTCTTCAGATCCTTTTTACTCAGATTCCAACATGGAGCAGCTAAGGAAAGCAGGTAAACAAGTTAAAAACGGACAGGTAATCGTAAAGACAATGGAAGAACTGGAGGCTATGGAGCGTGAGTAAAATCACATTTGCTGAGGATGCGTGGGAAGAATACCTATACTGGCAGTCCCAGGACAAAAAGACCCTGAAAAAAATAAACAGCCTGCTAAAATCCATTCAGCGCGAACCTTTTATCGGTGAGGGAAAACCTGAACCACTTAAAGACAGTCCTGACGGGGAATGGAGCCGGAGGATCAATGAAAAAGACAGGCTTGTTTATATGGTCAGCGATGAAAATATCATTGTAACCCAGTGCAAGGGACACTATAATGACAAGTAAAACCGATTAGTTTTGGGAATCGGGGATGTGGCGTAAATGGTAAAGCGGTCTGGAACATAGTTCCCGGCGATTGTGAGTTCAACCCTCACCATCCCCATAAACTGGAATTTGATACAGAAAAAGAAAAGCATTGAAAATAAAGGATTTTATCCTCAAATTTTCAATGCTTTTCCAGCGTCCCCGAGACGACTTGAACGTCCGACCTATCGCTTAGGAGGCGATCGCTCTATCCAACTGAGCTACGAGGACATTTATGAAAAGTTTGCTGCGGCCGAACCACAATCCCGGTCAAAGCCTGGCATCCTCCGGGAAATTGATATGCCCCTGAAGCCAGATGACTCCCTTAAATCTTCTACCTATCTGTGGTTCACCGAACAAATCTATTATATTAATTGAAACGTCAAATGTCAATTCATTACAGCAAATTGTTAAAATATAAATTTTTTCTTCTGTAATTCTGTTCTTTGTGATCCGGATTCCCACGATCTCACCCAGCACGGAATACTGATCGCACTCTACCCCGTAAGGCATAAAACAAGTGTCAACCAGACTGAATACGTCCTCCTTCAAAATCCGCTTGGAGATATTCGTGTACATGTCCATATCTTCCAGAGTCAGGGTCTCGATGGCGTCCTCGTCTCCCTTTCTCGCCGCCGCCAGCAGATTATTCCTGGTGACGGAAGCCTGCTTCACACGCTGTAGCTGCTCCGGATCTTTCTGAATCGGCAGCATGATAGAACCGCTGACAGACAACGCCGAAAGAGTGAGCGTCGTCCCTCTAATAGGAAGCCGGTCGGTGGCCTGAGCTTTCACATAGGGTATCTTATTTTTCAGGTAAAAAATCAAAGAAATCCCTACCTTGATATCATCGCAGACTCCCGCATAGGAATCCTTGTCCGCATGGCGCTCCACGGATACATCCTCGCAGGAGGTGATGCCGCTGCCGTCCAGGTAAGGGTAATAATATTCATAGGTAAATTTCTCCTCGTCGTCAAACTCCCCGCACACCGCAATCCCCAGTCCGTCGGCAAAATTTTTGCAAAATTCACCCAGCAGCATGTTTTCCCTGTAGCCGTGTACTGTATTCATGGTAATTGCCCGCCGGTCGGAATTCATGACCACATCCGTCAGAAGCTCCTGAAGCCGCTGACGGGTATCAAAATGACTGAAGCCGATAGCTCTCATATATTTATGCAAAAATCTCACCTTCTTTCTCTATATACTGACCGCCGTTATCTGCGTTCTTTTATGTGTAATCTATCACCCTTTGTTCCAATTCATCCGTTATGACACAATATTTGCTGTAATCGTCCTCCATCACCTTGACCTCTATCGTACTTCCTACAGGGAAAGACGCAGAGGGATCTGCCCAGAGATTTTCGCTTTTAAAGCGGTATGTGACGTCCTTGTAATCGTCCCTGTATGTACAATAGATGACATAAGGATTCATACCGTTTATGGAATAGCGTGTGTTAAACGCAACGTTCTCCACTGTGGCGTAAATACTTCTTCCCTGTTCCCGAATCTTTCTCCGCCGGGAAGTCTTCGTCAACATAACAGCCAGGACTCCGACGCCAATCAACGTAAACAGCAGCCCCATTCCTCCCAGAAGCACAGGGCCGAAATAAAGCATGGATTTCGACTGTACACTCCACGGATCTTCCGGATCGCAGTAAAGGCTGATCTCTTTCCCCTTACGCATACTGCTGCTGTAGGAATTCAGACGAACGTCCTCGTACATTTCCCCGCCGAATTCATAAGAGACATATGCCGTAGAATGCCTTTCGTCATCGGAATCCCGGTAACTCTCAATATACGTTATCACACCGGTGATCTCCACCGCCCTCTCCTTGAATTGCATAGAGGACAAAAGCCAAATGATTCCTCCGGTCAGCAGACCGATACCCACGATCAGAAAGATGCATGAGAACAGTATGGGAAATGAATTCTTTTTATTTACCCTTTGCCGCATTGGGAAGCACCTTATCCTTTCCGCCCATGTAGGGACGCAAAGCTTCGGGAATACTGATAGAACCGTCAGCATTCACATTATTTTCCAGAAATGCGATCAACCCCCTGGGTGACGCAAGCACTGTATTATTTAAGGTATGCACATAGTATGTCCCGTTCTCTCCTTTTGTACGAATGCCCAACCGTCTCGCCTGAGCGTCGCCGAGAGTAGAACAGGAGCCCACCTCAAAATACTTCTTTTGTCTGGGACTCCATGCCTCCACATCACAGGATTTCACCTTCAGATCCGCCAGGTCGCCGCTGCAGCACTCCAGCGTCCGGACGGGAATATCCAAGCTGCGGAAAAAATCTACCGTATATTGCCACATTTTATTATACCACTCCATAGAGTCCTCCGGCTTACAGAGAACCACCATTTCCTGTTTTTCGAACTGGTGTACGCGGTAAACGCCTCTCTCCTCAATGCCGTGGGAACCCACTTCCTTCCTGAAGCAGGGAGAGTAAGAGGTCATCGTGATAGGCAACTGATTCTCCGCTACCATTTCGCCCTTGAATTTACCGATCATGGAATGCTCGGATGTGCCGATCAAGTACAGATCCTCGCCCTCGATCTTGTACATCATGGCCTCCATTTCCGCGAAGCTCATGACACCGTTGACCACGCTGCTGCGTATCATAAAAGGCGGAATACAATAGATAAATCCCTTGTCGATCATAAAATCCCTGGCATAGCTGATCATAGCGGAATGGACCCTCGCCGCATCGCCCATCAGGTAATAAAACCCGTTGCCGCTGGTACGTCCCGCAGCATCCTTGTCAAGACCACTGATGCTGTCCAGGATATCAGCATGATAAGGCACCTCAAAATCCGGCACCACGGGATCGCCGTATTTCTGTATCTCCACATTTTCACTGTCATCTTTTCCGATGGGAACGGAGGAGTCAATGATATTCGGAATTTTCATCATGATTCCCGTGATCTTCTCCTGCAGCTCCGCTTCCAGAGCCTCAAGCTCGGCAAGTCTTTTGGCCCCTGCTGCCACCTCCGCCTTTTTCCCTTCAGCTTCTTCCTTTTTGCCCTGGGACATTAAGGCGCCGATCTCCTTGGAAATCTTATTGCGGAGACTCCGCAGATCATCACCCTCCTGCTTCGCCTTTCTGTTCTCAGCGTCCAGGCGGATTACTTCATCCACAAGGGGAAGCTTCTCGTCCTGAAACTTTTTGCGAATATTTTCCTTTACAATTTCAGGATTTTCCCTCAAAAATTTAATGTCGATCATGTCTCTGTATCCATACCTTTCCTTTAATCCAAAGCCTTTTCTATAAATACGTTGTGAACCTTTACAAGATCCTTGATGACATCCCCTTCCACAGCATTGCCATCCTTGTCCTTGATAATGCGGATCACGGGTCTGTCCTGGAAATCCCTATTCTGTGAGAGCACAACGCCCATCTCACCCTCATTCGTAACCACATGAGTACCTGCGGGGTACACAGCCGTAAATCCCAAAAAGACATCCACTACTCTTCCGTCAAATTTCTTATCCCGGAAGCTTTTCAAATACTCTATCGCCTCATATACCTTTGTCCGCTCACAGGCGATCCCGCAGATCATTTCGTCAAAAGCGTCGCAGACATTTACGATCCTGCATTCCAGGGAAAGCTCTCTGGCATGTAGCGGGAACCCGGAACCATCTATACGCTCATGATGCAGCAGTATAATAGATTTACTCAGCTCAGAAATCCATTCTTCATCCTTCAGCGAGGAATATCCATAGATGGGATGCTTCATATATGCTGCCTGTTCCTGCTTGTTCAGTGTATCCATACTCCGGCTGTTATAATCAATGGTAGTATACCGCAGCCCGATGTCATGGAGCAGACATCCCACTCCTATTTCGTGGATCTTGTTCTTTTCCACTTTCATTTTTAGCGCCGTCAAAATTGCCAGGGAACAGATGCTGATGGAGTGCTCGTAAATATCCGCGCTTCTCTCCTTGATGTCAAATATCTTCTCCACCATCTGATCCTCTTCCAGGATGGAGGTTATGATATTGTCCGCCGTCTCGCTGAGCTCAGAGAGTTCTTCATTATTCTGATAAGTATGTCTCTCCAGAATATCCTTCACTGTCTCCCGAATGGATTCCTCCATCTCGGATTTCAGAATCACAATTTCCTCGGACTTTGTCTCTTCCTTAATATATGCTTCGGTAATCCCCAGCTCTTTTAACTTTTCAATATAGTCCTTGCGTAAGGTCATACCTTCCGGCAGAATGATCTGATAATCCCAGGTCATGATATTCCTGGCAAGAATTTCATCGCCCTTTAATTCTTCAATCCTTTTCAGTATCATTGCTCTTCTCCTATTGCCATTGCCAGCGCTTCCGCTTCCTCTTTCCCCAGAGATATAGAACATTTTCCGTTCTTGATCTCCTTTGTATAGGAATAGCACCCCTCTGTACTGTGTACGGAGTTGATGATGAAACCGTTGTCATTTTCATCCAGCAATGCCAGGCTGAAGCTGAGCTGTCCCCCCATCTGGTTAAAAGCGTCATACTTTACAAGCCCCATCTTCTGGTAAGCTGCCTCCATTCGTTTAAACAGCTCGCGAATATCCTTTTTGTTTCTCTCCGTATTATTTTTCAGGAATTTATTGTCCTCGCATAATCCTACAATTTCCTGCTCCAGACTACGTCCGTCCTTTCCGACAACGAACTTGTCCAGACGTTTTTTTAAGCGACTGGTTTTGCAGATCTGAATGATCAGGAGTATGATCGCAATCAGTGAGATCAGCGCCAACACCGCTACTGCCACAAGTAAATATCCTATATCAAATGAACCGAGACCGATCCGGTCTAAAAATGAACTGTTCATGCTTCCTTACAGAGCTGCCGCAAGCAGCTTACGTCCTCCTTGGTATTTTTCCTTATTATCTTCCCATCAAATCAATCAGCCTGTCCAGATCTTCATGATTGTAAAATTCAATCTCAATCTTCCCGGCGCCCTCTCCCTTGGATGTCACCGTGACCTTTGTGCTCAGGCGCGCTTTCAGCTTTTCCTGAATATCCAGATAGATAGTCTCCATAGTCCTGTCTTCCGCCGTTTTCTTGGCAGCTTTTTCAGGCTTGTGCAGATTCTTCATCAGCTTTTCTACATCGCGAACGCTTAATTTTTCATCAAATATCTGCTGCGCAACGGTATATTGCTCCTCAGGATCCTCTATTGCCAAAAGTGCACGGGCATGTCCCGTGGTGATCATGTCATCGATCAGCATCTGCTGCACTTCATCGCTGAGCTTCAGGAGACGCATGGAGTTCGTAACGGCCGCGCGGCTCTTGGATACCCGCTCCGCAACCTCATCCTGCTTCAAATGAAATTCTTCTAAAAGTCTCTTGTAAGCCTGTGCCTCTTCAATAGGATTTAAATCTTCCCGCTGAATATTCTCGATCAGAGAGATTTCCATGATTTCCTTTTCTGTGTAATCTCTGACAAGAACGGGAATTTCCTTCAGGCCCGCCATCTTAGCTGCCCGCCATCTTCTCTCTCCGGCAATGATCTCGTAGTGATCCTTCCTGTCCTGGACAAGAATAGGCTGTATCATACCAAACTGCTTGATGGAATCGGAAAGCTCCTGCAGGGCATCCTCGTCAAAATTCTTGCGGGGCTGTTTTCTGTTAGGCTCAACCATGGTAATCTTCACCATGGTCTCTTGTCCGCCCTTTTCCTCCTTTACGTCTTCCTTTGTCTCTTTCTTAACCTTTGCTTCCCCTACCGCATTAGGAATTAAAGAGTCCAGTCCTTTTCCCAATCCTCTCGCTGCCATCTTTTCTCCATTCCGCCGCTGAAGCGGCTTTCAAATTGTACCTGACATATTTTCAAGGGTCTACTTGTTCATTGCTATAATTTCCTCGGCCAGACTCATGTACGCCTCCGCTCCGGCTGACTTCGCGTCATACTTGCTGATCGGTATACCGTAGCTGGGCGCCTCCGCCAATCTGATATTCCTGGGGATCAAAGTCTCATACACCTTCTGGTGCAGATTTTCCTTCACGTTCTCTACTACCTGCATGGAAAGGTTAGTCCGGGAATCATACATGGTAAATACTACACCTTCCATTTCCAGCGCAGGATTCAGGCGTTCCTTCACAAGATTCACCGTATGGATCAACTGGCTCAGACCCTCCAGCGCATAGTACTCACATTGGATCGGCACCAGGACGCTGTCAGCCGTTGTCATGGAATTGATCGTCAACATATTCAGGGAAGGCGGACAGTCAATAATAATGTAGTCATACTCATCCTTGATATAGTCCACTTCGTTTTTTAATATGTATTCTTTCTTATCAATACCGATAAGCTCGATCTCCGCCGCCGCCAGATTTACATTGGAGGGCAGGACGGAAACATTGTCGATTACATCCTTAATAATGCAATCCCGGATAGAACACTCTCCCAGGACAAGCTCATAGATCGTGTTGTCCAGATTGTTCTTGTCAATCCCGTAGCCGCTGGTAGTATTTCCCTGCGGGTCTGTGTCAATTACGAGCACTTTCTTACCCTTTTCCGCCAGACATGCCGAAAGGTTGATTGAGGTGGTGGTCTTGCCTACGCCACCTTTTTGATTTGCAATAGCGATTATTCTTCCCATATATTTCACCTTTCATTTGTTTCGCTTTTCTATTATAGCACTAATCATCTGATATATCTACATGAAAGTTTTTCAAAAGTCATATTTCAAAAGTCATATTCTCACCACCTGGCGTCCGGAAGAAAACTTCTCCGAAAAACACGACGCGAAAAGCGCGCCGATAAGTTTCAGGCGTTGTGATGCGGGTTGCGTCCACACAGTGGGCGTTCGGAGGAAGACTTCTCTGAAAAACACAGTGCGAAAAACGCGCCGATGATCCTCAGGCGCTGCAATGCGGGTTG
>N._stephensi_709_foregut__coassemble_679_pt1 | contig 11709 bp, 13 predicted proteins | sample N__stephensi_709_foregut__metabat2_high_PE_003 | metagenome-assembled genome bin N | reverse complement strand
CTCCATTAGAGAAATCGCCTCCGTTGGGCACCCTCGCCGTGTACCTTTCCCCTTCCGGTTCCAGCATTTCCCCTTTTAACACCTGCCTGCCGTCAAAGAACACGGCATTGACAGGTTCGCGGAGGTAAAGGTTGGAAATCTTTCCACTGGCATGAAGCAGAAGGTGTCTCTGGTGATTTCCATGGTACACGACCCGGATGTGATCATTTTCGACGAGCCCACCAACGGCCTGGATGTGCTGACAGCTAAGGTGGTGACGGATTTCCTGCTGGATTTGAAGAGTCAGGGAAAGACGATCATTGTATCCACTCATATTTTCAGCCTGATCGAAAAGATCTGCGACAGGGTGGGCATTATCATAGACGGCCGCATGGTCATGTGTGATTCTCTTGAGGCGGTCTGCAACGGAAAAACTCTGGAGGACAGATTTTTTGAGCTGTACGAGGAAACCGTTTCCTCAGGTTCCTTGGGGGCAGAGGGCGGAAAGGAGAATTAGGATGAGACAGGATATTTTGACGATCATAAGAAAAGAATTTGCTCGGTTCTTTGGGGATAAAAGGATGGTGTTCACGACGGTCCTCATGCCGGGGCTCATGATCTACCTGCTGTATACCTTTATGGGAAAGGGAATGATGCAGCAATTTTCCACGGACGACACATATGTGGCAAGGGCTTATGTGCAGAATATGCCGGAGGAGCTGACGTTGGAGCTTAGGAGGCTGCCTGCAGAATGGACAGAGATTTCCGAAGGGGAAGCGGCGGCTGCGAAAGACGCCGTGGCCGCAAAGGAAGCGGATGTGCTCCTTGTATTTCCGGAGGACTTTTCTGCTGCGGTGGAAGCATATGAAGTTCCGGAGGATTGGATGAAGGTGTTGTCGTTGAGCGATATGGACGCTGTTGCTGCGCCGGCCGTTTCCATCTATTATAATTCCACCGAGTCGGAATCCGCGAAAATGTACAGTATCATAATGGAGCTGTTGGACGCTTACGAGGAAAGGCTGGCGAATAAGTTTGACGTGAATGCAGGCGGAGAGGCTTATGACCTTGCTTCGGAGAAGGATGTGACGGGGCAGCTTTTTGCCATGCTGCTGCCGCTTCTGCTCATGACCTTTCTCTTCAGCGGCTGCATTTCCATAGCGCCGGAGGCCATTGCCGGAGAAAAGGAGAGGGGCACCATCGCAACCCTGTTGGTCACGCCCATGAGGCGGAGCGCCCTGGCTTTGGGTAAGATTATCAGCTTGAGCGCGATAGCGCTGCTGGCGGGAATTTCCAGCTTTGTGGGGACCATGCTTTCCCTGCCGAATCTGATGGGCGGAGCGGAGACGGGGATGGACGCCTCGGTTTATGTGTTGTCCGACTATCTGCTGCTGTTGGGCGTTATATTGACTACGGTGCTGGTGCTGGTGTCGCTGATCTCCATTATATCCGCCTGCGCCAGGAGCATCAAGGAAGCAAGCACCGCTAATTCTCCCCTCATGATCGTGACGATGGGACTGAGCCTGACTACTATGTTCGGCGGAGACGGGGAGAAGAGTCTGGGGGTCTTCTCTATCCCGCTGTATAACAGTGTGCAGTGCATGTACGGTATTTTCTCTTTTCAGTACACGGCGGGACAGATGGCCGTGACCATGCTGACAAATCTGGTGTGCGCGACCCTGCTGACCTGGGTGCTGACCCGGCTCTTTAACAGCGAGAAGGTTATGTTCGCCGGTTAGGGAAACGCTGATTAGAGCGGGGAAGGGAGTGCAATATGCAGAATCCGATCTATATTGTAATTATTGTTTCGGCAATTATCGGTGCATTCATCGGCGTCTTTCTGCTTCGGCGGCGGAGAAAGCGGCGTCGCCCCGGGGACATCGATCTGATGGACGGACATACCTTTGAGCATTATTGCGCCGAGCTTTTGCGGCGGAGAGGCTTTCAGGATGTGGAGGTTACAAAGGGAAGCGGTGATTATGGCATTGATATCCTTGCGGAAAAGGAGGGAATCACCTTCGCGATCCAGTGCAAGTGTTACAGCGCTCCCGTGGGGGTGAAAGCCGTGCAGGAGGCATATGCCGGCAGGGATTACTATGATCGGATGGTGGGTGTAGTATTGACGAACCAGTATTTTACCCAGCCGGCGGTGGAGGCGGCAAAGAAGCTTAAAATTCTGCTATGGGATCGAGGATATCTGGAGAGCATGATACAGGAATGAGACTGTCGGGGAGCAGCGGGTCAGGGAACCCACTGCTCCATTTGCTCTTTCAGGGACAGGAAATCCGCAGGGCCGTTATCCAGATAAAAGCAGTGGAAATTGTAATCGGTATAGGCGTCTCCCCAAAGGGTTTCGGCGTCCTCCCGCAGGGACAGGATTTCCAGATACCCGAGGTAATATTTTAAATAGTTGCAGGGATCCTGGGCTATGTAGGTATAGACAGCTTTGGCGGAGGCGCTGTCCTGTATGCCGAAGCCCTCCAGCAGCTTTGCTATCTTGTTAAAGGAGGCACTTTCATAGTGGATCATGATATCCAGCAGGGAATAAAGGCATAGCTGCAGGCTGCGGTTATGCTTTTCAATCTGAACAAGAACGGCGTCCTCTCTTTGATTATACTCTTGCAGCAGGGCGGAGGCGTAATCGTAGGACAGGAATTCCACGTACACCGCCCATCCCTCCAGATAGCCGCCGTACCAGAGAAGCTCTCTCGCGGGATTGTCGCCCTCCGCCAGGGAGCGCCGCTTGCGGTAGACATTCTGGTACAGATGGCCGGGATAGCCCTCATGGGCAAGGGTGGTGTAAAGCTCCAGATCGGAGAGGGTCTTCTGTTGATTGATGTAGATCACATTGTTGACGGTATCGTCTATCGGCGCGGTAAGATAGTAGGCCGGCGCGGTGTAGTTTTCCAGACTTTCGGAAACGGGTTTTACCGTCACGGAGACAGTCTCTCCGGAAACAGCAGGAAAGCTTCCCTTCATGCGCCCCTGGAGATCCGTCAGCATCTGTGCTACGTCATGATAGGGGAAGGAGATTGTTTCCCCCTTTGCGTAGCGGTCGGCTGCCTCCGGGTGGGCGCTCAATAAGCTTCGCAGGGCCTCGTATTCGACGGCAAACTGTTCCGTCAGAAGCTCCTGGATCTCGGGGACAGAACGGTAGGAGCCGGTTTCAGAGACCAGGAGGGCTTCATAATACTCCTTTCCCTGCGGGAATGCCGACAGCCCTGTCAGGGGAACGGATTCGTCCTCCAGCAGAAGAAGCCCGTCTCCGAGAGCGGTATAGGCCGGCAGCACCACCGTCCGTAACAGTCGATTGTTGGTGGCGAGATATTTTTCCGCCTCTGCCTCGGTCAGGATCCCTTTCTCCAGGAGGGGCAGCAGACGTTCTGCAAAGGTAGTTTGTAAAAAATGGGTCTCGTCCTCCAAGGACTGTTTTGTGACAATAGTGTCGCATTGTGCTCTGGAGCTGCGCAGGGAGGACGCGGGAAGGGACAGTCCGGCCTCCGCCTTTTCCTGCTCATAGGTGAGAAGGGATTCAAAATATTCGTCGGTCTGGTCTAAGAGGGCCAGATAATCTTCCACATCCCGCTTATCCCGGAAGGCGTATTCGGCCAGCAAAATGGGCAGTTGGGTCTGTGTGCCAGAGGAGGGGGAGAAGGGCTCGCTGTAGTAGGAAAAGCCGCTCAAGGCCAGGGAATTATCCAGGTAACGTATCAACAGCTTGCGGAGGTAGGCGTCGGAGGACGTCAGCTTTTCCGGGCGGATGGAGTTCAGGGCTGCCAGAGTGTTTTCCAGGGCAAGCTGTCCCTGCAGGGCATCCTCGGCACTGTAGCCGGAGAGGGTGGGCTCATAATCATAAATGCCGAAATCCTCGGGGTGCGCCACGGTGTAATGCATATTCAGGGTGCCGGAGGCCATTTCCTCGGCGAACAGCCTGGATGTGATGTTTGTGAAGCGTTTTTCGTCTTGCTTATATGTAAAGAGGAAGAGGGTAAAGGCGCTGAAGGCAAGGACGAGAGGCGCAAGGAAGAGAATCTGTTTCAGGGAGAGGGGAGAACGTTTTTTCAAGGTGGATCACCTGATTTACGCATACGTTGTTATAATATATGCCGTCCCGGGGGTAATATTCCGTGAAGAAATTTTTACAAAAAATGGGTAATGTGGTAAGATATTCGCAAAGGGCAGAGTCAAGTGGCCGAAAAACAGATGTCGAGCTTGCTCGAGCAGATGTTCTTTTGGACATTTGACGAGCGAAGCGACCCCGGAAAATCTTTGATTTTTCGGGGATGTGCCCTAAAAATCAGAAGAAAGCGTGGTTTCTATGAGTGATAAGACACAGGACGAGAGATATTATGTGGCGGGGGAAGCAATCCAGGACGCATTTTTGCTGGTGCTGAAGGAGAAACCGCTGGACAAGATAACCGTGGCGGATATCGTCAAAAAGGCCGGCATCGTTCGAAGCACTTTCTATAATCACTTCGAAGATATGCCGACCTTGATCGTCGCTACGGAGGAAAAGACCATACGGGACATCTTTTCGCTCATGGAGACCTTTCATCCCAAGAATGACAGGGACATGTGCAGATCCTTTTTCCTGACGGTCTGCGAATATACCATGACCAACCCTTTTCTGGCCGGCCTTCTGAAAAGTCCCAGGGAGGACGCCTTTTTTACAAAGAGCCTGACCATGCTTCACCAATATGTATCAGAGGTTACGCAGAATCTCACGCCCTCGGATTACGACAGCGTGGAATTCTCCTACACCATCGCCTGCGCCATCGGCAGCACCATCGGCGTTCTCCATAAGTGGACTGTGGAGGATTTCCGCATTCCCAAGGAGACCGTGGCGGAGATTCTGACCCAAGTCTTTATGACGGGTATGCTTCCCTTTATCGCGTAGCGGCATGTTCAGCTCAGGGGTTCATCCACCAGGACTTCCTGCCGCTTGATCTTTCTGGTGGAATTCTTGATAAACGGATTCTTTCTTACCACCAGCGCCGTGATCCTGCGGTAGGTGGGCTGAGATTGATTGTATTCGTCCAGGAATTCCTGCAGCTTGCCCCTGACGGTTTCCTCCGTCAGCTTTTTCTTTGCAACCATGTCCGGATCCGGGTAGATCCTGGCGGTAAGGCCGTTGTTCTCCCCGGTGATCACTACTTCTCCGACCAGGGGGTTCAGGCCCAGCTTATTCTCGATTTCCTCCGGAGAAATATTTTCCCCGTTTGACAGAATGATCAGGTTTTTAACGCGCCCGTTGATGAAAAGGTATCCGTCCTCGTCCAGATAGCCCTTGTCGCCTGTGTGGAGCCAACCTTCCCGCAGGGTCTCCGCCGTCTCCTCCGGCATCTTGTAATAACCTTTCATCACGCTGCTGCCCCTGGCCAGGATTTCTCCGTCCTCAAAGGTAATTTCAACATTGGAGAGGGGTCTCCCGATGGAGCCGGCCTTGTGGTTTTCGGGGGTGTTGGTGCTGATGACCGGGGAACACTCCGACATGCCGTATCCCTCGTAGATGTCCACACCGTATTCCGCAAATTTGTCAATATAGTACGGATCCAGATGGGCGCCGCCTGAGAAGATGGTCCGGAGATTCTTTCCGAATACCTTCTTGCCCAAAAGTTTTTTGGGTATCACCGCGCCCACGCCTCCGGCGTTGGCAAGCCTCTTGTAGATAGTTTCGATCATCAGCGGCACCATGAGCATGATCTCCGGCTGGAAGACGCCCATATTTTTCACCAGATGCAGCAGAGAATCGTTGATACAGACCGTGGCCCCCAGAGAAAAGCCCTTGAGCCAGTCCATGACCAGGCAGAAGGCGTGATGGATCGGGAGTACGCTTAAAATCACGGTTCCGGGATCTGCTGTGATTTCTACGGAGGCAACGTTGGTGGCCAGATTGTCCTGGGTCAGCATGACGCCCTTGCTTTTCCCGGTGGTCCCGGAGGTAAAGATAATGGTAGCCACGTCCTCGGGGGCAGGCCCCTCCGCGTCTGCGGCGTTATTTCCTGCGGACGCCTTCAGATCGGTCAGAGCCTTGATCTTCTCGTCTGTACCGTTCCCGGCGGCTTCCGTCTCCTGCAGCAGCCAGATCCTGCGCAGCCCCGGACACTTTGCGGAAATTTCTTCCAGAGCGGATTCCAGCTTGGGACTGATAAAGAGTCCCTCCGAATCGGAACGGTTGATCAGGTCGATCAGATCCTCCGCAGGAAGTCCGGCGTCCAGGGGAACAGCCGTAGTCCTGCCCGTGACGATGCCCAGATAGCTTTCTACCCATTCGACGGAGCTTCCGCCGATCAGGGCGATGTGCTTTTCCTGAAAGCCCTCCGCCAGCAATCCCTTTCTGATAGCTATGACGTTCTCAGCCAGTTCTCGGTAGCTTCTCTCCAGAATTTCCTTTTTGGCAAGCCATTTTACGGCTGCCAGATCCCCATATTTTTTACTGCTGGTTTCTAAAATATCGCGAATCAGTATCTCCATCAGGCTCTTATCCCTCCTCCAGATTTTCAAGGATTTTCAGCGCATCCTCGATAGTGAGGACCTTCAGCACCTCTTCCTCCTCCAGCTCCACGTCGAAGGTGTCCTCCAGCTCCCCTAAGAAGGACATGAAATCCAGAGAGCTAAAGCCCAGATCCTCCCGGAATCTCATTTCATTCGTCATGTCCTCCGCCTTTACCTGGCAGTACTGCGCCACAATTCCCTTAAACTGCATTTCTCTTGTCATTTTCTTTCTCCTTTATAATTTTACTATATTTGTTCCATGATTGCCCCGATGCTCATATCCGGCTCCGCGATCCCCTTGAACAGAATGCGCATCATATAATAATACAAAAGCTCCATGTCGTGTTCCTCCAGGCAGGCGGTCTGGTAGTGATAAGAAAAATTCATTCCGCCGTCGCCGGTGTGGGATACTGTGAGATACATTTTCTTGGTAGCTGCCCCGTTGGCAAACCATTTAGAATGCTGTCTGATGTTTACCAGATGGGGGTTGTCCATCTTGACCGGCATAGGCTGGTAGGTGAGATAACAGCTCTCGTAGGTCGTATTTTCCGGCGTGTGAAAGCGCTTCTTCATTTCCTCCGCAATCAGGGCCGGATCATAATTGCTGTGCATATAGATCCTGTTCTGCACATTTTGAATCTCATAGGCTGCCGCCAGGAACTCCGTCTCGGGAGAAATGACGGTTCGGCAGGGGAACATGATGGTCCGGCTGCCTCCGGAGGTCCATTCCTCATGGGTGGAACGCCTGGATATGAAATTCTGGATCGTAATGTCCTCCTGCCCGCCGTTCACCTTTGACAGATATGTCCTGATGGCCAGGAGCAGCAGATTAGTCATGGAAATCTGATGGTTCATGCAGAAATCTATCAGATTGCGTGTGGGCTCCGGTTCCAGGCAGTAATCCTTTACTGCCACATTCAGATCGTGAAGCTCGATATCCGCTGCCCGGAGGCTCTTATCCTTATGGGTCTTTCGGGACTGCTCCAGGGCGGAAGGCCCCTGGATATCGGAGTAAAGCGGTTCTCCCAGGGCGTCCAGTTGATCGTCCCAGAACTTTTTATCCCTGGCAAAACGCTTTTCGTTCCCGGCCTTTTCCAGATCCCTTTGCAGCGCTCCCTCAAAGTCCGCAAGCTCCTGGGGATACTCGGAGCCGAATTTATAATAAGTGTAAAGCTGCATCAGGTCGTTGATCATGACCACCAGCCCGCAGGAGTCGATCAGCCGATGATCCATATGGATAAAGAATCCGTTGTATCCCTCAGGGAGCTTTACCATGACCACGTCGCACAGCGGAATGTTATCGCCGTCAAAGGTCTGATAAGCCCACTGCTGCATCAGATTGTCCGCCTCCCACAGGCTCATGCCGGACAGGTCCTTCAGGGGTATGTCCCTGGTGTCGTTTTTGATCAGGTATTGCTGGATCTCCTTGTTTTCGTCAGGCTTGGTAAATCGAACCCTCATGCAGCCGTACCGCTGGAATTCCAACTGAATACACTTTTTCAGCAGGCCGAAATCCAGCGGCGCCTGAAGGGATGCCACCACGCTGACTCCGGACACCTGCTGGGTGCCGTAGGTCTTCATCCAGTTGTAGTGCATCTTCTGTGCTGCCGTTAAGGGATAATAGTCTCTCATATAGCTCCCCCTTTCTTTCTCTTTTGAAAAGGTAGCACATTCCGCGTTTTATTTCCATCCGTCGGAAGACTTAACGGACACTTTTCGGAAAACTGACCGAAAGGGACCTGCTGGGCTTATCATATTCTCCGCACCTTGAAGTTGCGCAATTAAAAAAATTAGCGCCTATAGATTGGTTGCGGTTTGCCGGGGAGATGCTATACTGAAAATGCAGCGCGGTGCAGAAAAAAGAAAATACAAGGAGAATATTTTATGAGCTTCGGAAAAAATTTGCAGTTTTTAAGACATTTGAAAGGAAATATGACGCAGGAGGATTTGGCTGAAAAAATGAATATCAGCCGTCAAACCGTATCAAAATGGGAGCTGGATACAGCGCAGCCTGAAATGGAGAAGGCTATAGAGCTTTGCAGGCTTTTTAACTGTTCGCTGGACAATTTATTCCGCGATGACATGGTCGCATGTGGCGAAGCGTATACAAATTTACGTGTCGAGACCGTACCCGCTTTCCGCTATATCAAACATGCCGTTATAAGTTCCGATCCTGAGGGGGACGCTATCAACAGAATGTTTTCCATTGCCCGTGACTGTGGCGTGGATCATCCTCGTGTCATTGGCTGGGATTTTCCCAATGTATCACAGGAGCAGATAAATGTTTTCAATATGCACGGCTACGAAGCGGCATGGATATTGCCTGAGGGGGTCGTTCCTCCCGACATGGAAATACACGAGCAGGCGGACCACAGATATGCGGCGATACACATTGAGACGCCTTTTGAAAACCCTTTTGTGACGATTCCGAATGCCCATAAGACGCTTATGGAGTACATGCGTGTGAACGCTCTGGAACAAACGGAAAAGGATGTTATCCCCTGCTTTGAAACCGATGGGGATACTATGGATATTTATATTGCTTGTAAGTAGCTCATTTATAATATGGGTATTGATTTTTTGTGCATATCCCGGCTGCAATATCAATATTGCAGCCGGGATATTTGAAATTGAACCCAAAGCATTTTTCTGTTGCACAACTTATCAGAATGATGTAGATTTATTATGCAGGATAGATAACTTTATATCAGATCATTCATTTTAGATGTTGTAGTTGAGAAGGGGGATGTATATGTTAGCGATAGATCGGTCCGGAAATAAATTATTAGAGTTTATTAAAACTACGGAAGATGCTGCTGCTTTACAATTTTCTCCCATAACAGTCTGCCTGCTTGTTGTAAAGATAGGTGATGATTATCTTATGGGGTTCAATCATTGGAGAAAAGGTTGGGAAATATTTGGAGGGTGTCCGGAAAAAGATGAGTCCATGCGTGAAGCAATGGTACGTGAAGCAAAAGAGGAGCTTGGGATTGATTGTTACCCTGAGTGGCTGGGGCTTGCTCACTTTGAACTGCAACCGGATTTCTTTAGCAATAGGGTGCGTGAAGAGTATGGAGCAATATACGGAATTTCCTTAGGAGAAGAATATTTGTCTTTAATAGAGAAATTGCGAATAGATAGAGAAGAAATCGAAAAAATCGCTTTGTTAAGAGAGATTCCTTTTGATGAAGAAATATGTGAGCTTGACAGAAAACTAACAGAGTTCTATTAAGCTTATTATGGGATGTAACACAGTGGTAGGGAGGATCAGCATGGGAAAAGCTTTTATGTGCAGCTTATGCCGAAATGGAATATCGGGCGGCGGATTGTATCTTGATGATCGATCCGCAGGCGGGCAAGGCACACTTATTTACAGAACACAAAAGCTTACCGTCGATGAAAAATACAGGAACCTTGTGCTGCCCTTGCAGGAGATAAGGGCAATTACATGGAAATGGATCGTTTTTCCCGTTGCAACATTTCATATGAAAAACGGAGAAGAATATAAAATGATTATTTTCAACAAATGGCGGTTTTCGCAGGCATTTGAAGAGGAAAGGAAGAAAGAATGGTAAGACATATTATTTTGTGGACATTGAAGGAGGAACTGACGGATCAGGAGAAAGCGGCGGTAAAGGCTGAGATCAAGGCCGGGCTGGAAGGGCTGGCGGGAAAGATTCCCGGTCTGCTGGAAATCAAAGTACATACAGAAGGACTGCCCAGTTCCAACGTGGATCTGATGCTGGACTCCTCTTTTGCGGATGAGGCGGCGCTGAAGGGCTATGCAGTACATCCGGCGCATGTAGCGGTAGCGGAAGGTAAGGTCAGACCTTATACGGCAGCCAGGAATTGTATGGATTTTGTGGGATAGGACGCGGCGGATTTCCCGGAAGAAGCGGAGAAGGCAAGGCGTGAATATATTCTGAAAACGGCATTTTGTAATTGCCCGACAAGAAAATGTATGATATAATATGCGTATGGGAAACCATAGAGCCAGGCGGCTTGCCCTCCATCTTCGGAGGGGCTGACCCTCCAGACGAAAGAAAGGAGGGCGATGCAATGTATGTTACATATCAGGATTTAATCCAGATCGGTATACTCATTGTCGCCCTTGCGAATTTGACTTATCAGATTTACAAGGGAAAAAAGAAATAGCCGCCACTATTCACAGTAGTGACGGCTGACCGTTTATAACGGTATAGGCGTTTTTACGGAGGGTAGAGCCGCTTCTATGGCTTTCCCTTTCCTGCTTATAATATAGCACATTCGGCAGCAGGATTCAAGAGCCAAACGCATGTTTTTACTGCCTTTTACTGTCTGGCTGAGTGGAAAAGCAAATAATGTCGCAATCTTGCGGGGCAGCAGACTCAATCATATCTTTCGAAAAACTGCAGAAGTCTTTTCCGGTACAGCTCCGGCGCGGTGTATGCGCTGCAGAGGTGTCTTGCCCCCCGCACCATGACCAGCTCTCTGGGACTGCGGCACAGGTCAAAATTGGCCTTGGAATTCCCGGGGGTCACAAAGGTATCCTCCAGGCCGTGGAAAAACAGAATCGGCCGCCTGTTTTTCCGCAGTGCATCAGCGGTGTCCGCCTCGCTCATGCGGAAACCGGCAAACAGCCTGCAGTATATTTCCAGCCGAAGGAGCAGCAGCCCCACCCACTTTAAATGAAACCATCCGGCCGCCATGTCCTTGATTTGACCTTTCATGGAGCGAAAACCGCAGTCTGCGATAAGCCCCTTTACCTCTCGGGGCAGGCTGTGACCGGCCGCCATCAGCACAGAGGTCGCCCCCATGGATTTTCCGTAAAGGTAAATGGGGAGGCCGCTCCGGTTTCGCTGGGAGAGATAGTAAGCCCATCTCTGCACATCATATTGTTCCCTGGCCCCGAAGGTGATGTATTTTCCCTCGCTTTCCCCACAGCATCTCTGATCTATGAACAGGAGGCTGCAATTATGTTCATGTAAGAATTTCGCCGACACACCAAAGTTGCCGAATCCGCTTCCCCGATATCCGTGGCTTAACAGCAGGAGCCTCCTGGGATGCTCTGCAGGCAGAAAGGATCCGTGCAGGATCAGGCCGTCCTCGCTTTTGATATAGCAGTCCTGCATATTTTGCATTTCACACCAGGCGCGCCCCTCCTCATACTCTTTTCCGTATTGATGTCGGGGATGATTGACCTTTATGTGGGAAAGCTCAAACGCGGCCCTGCCGTTCGGCCTGTGTTTCCGGCGCACT
>N._stephensi_709_foregut__coassemble_656_pt1 | contig 12045 bp, 16 predicted proteins | sample N__stephensi_709_foregut__metabat2_high_PE_003 | metagenome-assembled genome bin N | reverse complement strand
CGTTTTGCATAATTTCGCGCCCGCTGTCTCGGGTTTTCTGTGACTTTCGCTTACGCTTCACTCACAAAAAACACCTCGCGGATGAACCTGCTGAACAGTTACTTTCATTTCTTCATCTGTTCCCGCAGTACTTCCTTCGCCTTCTCCAACTGGTTGTCGGGATGATCCTCGCTTCCGTAGTACGCCTCTCCGTCAAATTCGCAGACCACATCCGGTACGATCCCGATGCCGTGGATATTGTTGCCGTTGGGCGTGTAATAGGCACTGATCGTAATCTTGACGGCGGATCCGTCCCGGAAGGACATGATCTGCTGCACGATCCCCTTGCCGAAGGTAGTTGTACCCACCAGAGTACCGATCCCGTAGTCCTTTATGGCTCCCGCCATAATCTCGGCGGCGCTGGCGGAATTCATGTCCACAAGCACCGTCAGGGGCAGCTCCAGCTCATGCTCCCCGTCACAGGTATATTCCTCCCTGTGGCCGTATTTATCCTCTGTATACACGATCATTCCCTCGGGCAGGATCATAGCGCACATATCTACCACCGCATCCAGATTTCCGCCCGGATTCCCCCGCAGATCCAGAATGATTCCCTTTGCGCCGGAGGTTCTGGCAGAATCAAGCGCATTGGCAAACTGATTCACCGTCACATCGTCAAATTCCGTGACCTGGATATATGCCATGTCATCCTCCAGCATGGAAAATTCCACAGTGGGAGATTCCACTCTTCTTCTGGTCAGGGTAAGCGTCATATAATCGCTCTCGCCCTCCCGGAGCAGGGTAAGCTCTACCTCCGTTCCCTCGGGCCCTTTGATCAGCGCAGTAGCCTCCGTCAGGTTCAGGCCGACGGTAGATGCGCCGTCCACTTCGTAGATCAGATCGTTCGCCCGCAGCTCCGCCTCCTCGGCAGGCGAGCCCTCGATCACGCCGCTGATCTTGGGCAGACCCGTTATCTCGTCAAGCTGGACATAAGCGCCGATCCCGAAATAGATTCCTTCGGACTGTTCCAGCATACTGTCCAGTTCTTCCTTGGTGTAGTACTCGGAATAAGGATCTCCAAGAGAGGCAAGAAGACCCTTAAACAGCCCGTCCTGCATTTCTTCATCGGTGACGTCATGCAGGAAAAAGTATCTGTTGATCGTCTCCTCCAGGGTCTGGAGCTTCCTGACCGTATCCGTGTCTATCGCCGAGTCCTCCTCCAGCTCTACCTTGCCCGAGCCGCTCTGGCTGCTCCCTCTCTGCTCCAGGGCATTCTGCACGCCGAATCCGATGTATCCCACCGCCGCTATCAGCAGTGCAACGGCAAGCCCTGTGGCAAGCCCTGCAAAGAACAGGCCCTTTCCGCCCCCCCTCTCCTTCCTTGGAGGAGCAACGGGCTGAGGAACATTCACATTGTTAAAATAGTTCTGATTCTCGTCCATAACCACCATACCTTTCTCTGTCTCTATTTCCTAACGCTTTCGTCTCTCATACATGCAGATGCTTCTTGACTGTTGAAATACTCCCCAGAAAACCGATTCCCGCTCCCATGATAAGCGACACGGGTGTCAGTACTTTGAACAACTCCTCCACAGTCAGGAAATTTAAAAAGCTGCTGAGTACCGTAAACCTCTCCATGACATATACCAGCACATAATTATACAAAGCCTTGATCAGCCCCAGCGGGATCGCCGCGCCCAAAAGACCAATGATCATGCCCTCCAGGACGAAGGGAGCCCTCACAAAGAAATCCGTGGCGCCGATATATTTCATGATATTGATCTCCGTAGAACGAACGGAGATACCGATGGCTACCGTATTGCTGATCAGGAATATGCTGACTGCCAGCAGGATCACGATAATACCCAGGGACACATAGGCTATCAGCAGATTCGCCCCGCTCAGAGTATCCGCCGTCATTGCCGAATAATTCACAATGCGCACCTCCGGTATGGACTCCAGCCAGTTCACCAGCGCCGACTGCATGGAGACATCACTGAGGAACACCTCGTAGCTGTACTCACCTACCAACGGGTTGTCGGGAAATGCCGATGCGTAAAGAACCATATTGTCTTCGCCGTACCGGTTCGAAAAGAAATTAAGCCACGCCTCCTCATCCGAGATATACACCACCTCGGACACCTCCACGCGGTTCGATATCATCTGGCCGATCTCCTCCACCCTCTGATCCGTAGCCGCCGTATGAGTCTTCCCCAGAGATGCACATTTATCATGCTCATTGTGAAAAAAAACGGTGACAGACACTCCTTCCTCCGCCTTCATGACAATGCTCTGGAAGTTCGCCACAATCGCATAAAACAGCCCGAACAGAAAGAGGCAGGCGGAGATCGTAGCCACGGAAGCCAGGGAGTACCATTTATTTCTGAAGATGTTGGCGAAGCCCTGCTTGAATGTATACAGCAATGTGCTAATCTTCATCGATGTATTCGCCCCCCTCCTCGTCGCTGACAATAACGCCCTTCTTCATGGTGACGACGCGCTTATGCATAGCATTGACGATTTCCCTGTTGTGAGTCACAACGACCACCGTGGTCCCGCTCTCGTTGATCTCCTCCAGAAGCTGCATGATCTCCCAGGAATTCTTGGGGTCCAGATTGCCTGTCGGCTCATCCGCCAACAGGATCGCCGGATTGTTCACCAGAGCCCTGGCGAGGGCAACTCTCTGCTGCTCGCCGCCGGAAAGCTGCTTTGTCTTCGCCTTGTATTTGCCCGCCAGACCTACCGTTGCAAGGATTGCCGGTACGTTCCTTCTGATCTCGTTCACCGGCGTCTCCACGATCCTCTGGGCGAAGGCAACGTTCTCATATACATTCCTGTCGTTCAGCAGGCGGAAGTCTTGAAACACCACCCCCAGATTGCGCCTGAACCTGGGCACACTGCGGTGGCGCAGCTTCGCCAGATCATTTCCCATAACATAAACACTGCCGCCGGTCGCAGTAAGCTCCCGCAGCAGAAGTTTTATCATTGTTGACTTGCCGGAGCCGCTGTCCCCTACGATAAAGACAAATTCACCTCTGTGTATGCTCAGGGTAACTTCATTCAACGCAGGAGCGCCGGTAGAATATACCTTGCTGACCTTATCGAGATAGATGACGCCCTTCTCATTGATCATCTGCTCCCGTTTCCTTCTCAGCAGTTCCTTTTTTCCCATACTGTTCTCCTAAAAATCCGTATTTTCCATATATTTCATATACTTCACTACCATCAATGCGATCTTAAAGGTGATAGCGTTCTCAAATACACGCAAATCCAACCCCGTACTCTTCTGCAGCTTATCCAGACGATAGACAAGGGTGTTGCGGTGTATAAATAACTGTCTGGACGTCTCGGACACATTCAGGCTGTTCTCAAAGAATTTGTTGATCGTCGTCAGCGTCTCCTCGTCGAACTCGTCCGGATTCTTGCCGTCAAAGATCTCCTTGATGAACATCTTGCAGAGCGGAATCGGCAACTGATAGATCAAACGCCCGATCCCCAACTCGCTGTATGCCACAATGTCCCTCTCGTCAAAAAATATTTTTCCCACATCCAAGGTCATCTTAGCCTCCTTATAGGAACGGCTGACCTCCTTGATCTCCTGGACTACGGTGCCGTAGGCAATGCGGACGTTCTTGATCCCTTCTTTCTTCAGATAAGCCTCAAGGGACTGAGCCGCCTTGTCGATCTCCTTCGCGGCGCTGCCGTCAGACAGCTCCTTCACCACAATCACGTTATTCTCATCTACCGCGGTAGTAAAATCCTTACTGTTGCTGCCAAAATGCGCCCGCGTCAACTCAAGGGCATTGTTGTCCTTCTCGCTGCCTGTCTCCACGATCATGACCACCCTCGGCACATCCGTCTGTATATGCAGCTTCTTAGAGCGGCTGTAAATATCAACTAAAAGCAGATTATCCAGCAAAAGATTCTTAATAAAGTTGTCCTTGTCAAAACGTTCCTTGTAAGCCACCAGAAGATTCTGCACCTGAAAAGCCGCCATCTTTCCTATGGTATACACATCTTCGCCGGCGCCGCCCACCACGAGGATATACTCCAACTGCTGCTCGTCATAGATTTTGAAATACTGATAGCCCCGGATCTCCTGAGAGTCCGCAGGCGACGCAGCAAACTCGGCAACTGTCCCCGCACTGCTTCCCATGTCCGTAGTAAAAGCGACCTCCTTGCCATCCACATCCATCACACAGAAATCTACCCGCGCAATGCTCTTCAGGCCGTCAATGGTATTCTGCAAAATCTGATTTGATATCATAAAACCCCGCTCCTTATAGCTGAACTGTTACAAAACGCCCATGTATTCGTTACTTTCACAGTATTATAACAAATTTTACAAAAATTCAACAAAAAAAGCAATAGGTTTTTATGACTATTCACAAGTCAACAACCCTGCTGCAAGCAACGGGGTTGTTGACCCTCGCGGCATTCGCCAAATGCTCATGCAAGCATGGCACTTGGCTCATTGCTCGCGGGAATCGTGTAGGGGAGGAGCGGCCCTGTGTAACATCGAGCAGGGGAAATACCCCTGCTCGCCGCGCCGGGCACCCGTCAGCTATGCTGACAAATTACCCATGGGTGCCCGTGCGCATAAAAAGTGCCGCCTGTCGAAACATCGCAGGCGGCTTGCGGCATCCATGAGTCAAATGCGCATGTCAATATTTGCTCCGATGCCAGGGTTCACGCTCTGCTCCATAGCCGCAGCGTCAAGCATCTGCACCATCCCCTCACCCAGCGTCCGGCTGGTGTCCATCGCCTTGCTGAGAACAGCGGTAGAAACCTGAGATTGTGTGGTAGCATTTGCCAATGCTGTAGATACGCCTGCAATATCCATGTACATGCCCCCCTTTCTGAATCTGTACCTATTCTAACATACTTCCCGACTTTTTACTATATCAAATTTGTATTTTACGGATTTTTAAGAATCAATACGTCGGATCGTCCTTTCACCGATCTCGACTTTCCCTTGCTTCAACAGCCGTCCTACGGCCCGCTTGAACTCGTTCTTGCTCATCCCCGTCTCGTGCCGGATGACCTCGGGGGCCGCCTTGTCATTAAAGGGAAGGGCCCCTTCGTAGCTGTCCAGCAGCGCCAGAATCCTTTCCGCATCCACATCCATCTGCAGATACGCCTTTTCCCGCACGCTCAGGTCCAGCTTGCCGTCCTCCCGCACCCGCAGGACCCGGGCTTCGATATCGGTCCCCAGGGTCACATCCCCGTAAAGCTCTTTTACGGCGATCAGGCCGGAATACTGATTATCTACCGCCACAAAAGCACCGAAGTTGTCACTGATCTCATATACCCTGCCCCGCACCCTGTCCTCCGCCTGATAAGGACTGTCCGTCCGCAGCGCTTCATACACGTTCATGGTAGCGCAGAGCCGGTCGCTCTTGTCGATATAGAGCGTCACGAGCACCTGTCCGCCCTGTCGAACCTCCCCCCGCTGCTCTCGGAAGGGCAGAAAAAGATCCTTCTCCAGCCCCCAGTCCAGAAAAGCCCCCAGCTTTCCCACCTGTACCACCGTCAACTCGGCGATCCGGCCTAGCTGCAGCTTCGGTTCCCTCGTCGTAGCGATCATCCTGTCCTCGGAATCCCGATAGAGAAACACCTCCAGCTCGTCCCCTATCTCGCTCCCCGCCGGCACCTGCTTCACGGGCAGCAATACCTTCTCCTCGGATTGCTCCCGGCTCACTGCCAGGTAGACCCCGAAATCAACTTTTTTCACGATCACAAGCTTCTGCTTTTCTCCTAAAAGGATCATACCCTTACTCCTTCTTCCGGAACTCTGCAATAACATAGGTTCCGCCGTCCTCGCCCGCAAGCTTCACAACGATCCTCTCCCCGTCCTCGACTACATAAGGCACCAGCACATCATGAAGAAACGCCTGCTTCTTGTATTCCGCCCTTACCTGCCCGATCACGTACCCCTCAGGCAGGAATTCCATGGCCATGTCGAGAAACTGCTGGTTGTTTACATGATGGTTGGTATCCAGGTGATGCTTTTTCACCGTGATCGGTTCCTGCGCCACGCCTCCCTCGGGCATCGGGATCTTTCTGTCCGCGTACTCCATCTCCAGCCTGGGAGCCCGGGTGTAGCGCTCGATCATGATCTCCGGAACTGTCGCCGGCTTCCCTTTCTCCGTATCCAAAAGGCTCCAGATAGAATTGGCCTTGGCAATGTAATTACCCTGTTCATCCAGCATGGCAAAATTACGAAAGCCCATAAATCCCTTTAAATCGTAGGGTTGGGTTCCGATGACAACCTTTTCCCCCAGCACAGGATAGCGTTCCACCACGATCTGCCAGGAGCAGAGCACCCACACCAGATGAACTCCCTTCAGGTAACTGACGCCTATCTCCAGATCCTCCGACTGAAACGTGGAACAGTCCTGAAGATAATTGATCAGGGCCGCCATGGTAAGCTTCCCCTCGCTGTCCACCTCGCTGTATCTGATTCTGCTGTCAAATGTGTACATCGCAACACCCTTCTCTTTCCCTGTCTACTCAAACAACTGCGCTATGATCTGAACTGCCCAATAGAGGCAAAAAGCCGCCATTCCCAGGTTCCCGAACGCAAGACTCAGCTTCAGCTCCTTCGGAACGGCAGTCTGTCCCGGACTGAAGGTAAACTTACGCATTGCGGCAAAGACAATAAACAATATCACTCCCGCCGCCAGCATTCCAAACACGAACAGGGCAAGGACGACATACAGCAGCAGCCAGATCACGTCAGGCCCCAGCGCCCTCACCATCTCATATTCAGATCCGCTTCCGGAAAGCTCCATGAGACGCTCCGGATCCAGCCTCCGCATCAGCATCGTAGGCAGAAAGCCCCCGATAAAATTAAAAAGCATATGCAGGGAAATCGTAATCTTTATATTGCCCGTCTTGACGTAGAGGTACGCCAGAAAGGTCCCTATGGCGGCTGCGTAGACGAACTGGTTCAGATTGCCGTGAAACAAACCGAACATCAAGCCGGAAATCACCACCGCAATCCCCTGTCCGTAGCGCACCGTCCTGTCAACAATCAGCTTGCGGAAAACCAGTTCCTCCATAATAGGCGCGCACAGCACCGTAAGGAAAAGCACGGCCCAAGGGCTGAGCGACGTCACGATGGTATTGATCTCGTTCTCCACCTCGTTACCCGTCACAAGGCCGATGATCCCGGTCATGATCAAACCGACAATATTGGCCGCGTAGGCAATGCCGATACAGATGATGGCCGACAACACATACTGCCCCGCACTCATTTTCCGTCTCTCGATGCGCTCTCCCGGCACAAGCTTCTTCATCAGCAGCGCCAGCAGCGGAAAGGCGATCAGATACATGGGCATCATGCCGAAGATCATATTGAGATTCATATTATACAACAGCCTTGGCGCCACAATCCAGAGTACAATCCCCATCACCCAGCTCAGCAGCGAAATCAGCACGCTCGCCCCCAGATACAACCATCCTATCCGGGCAAAATGTTTTTTAGCTGCAATCAGTTCCTGCATTTTTATCCTCCGTTAAAATTTTTATCATTATCTAAAGAGGTCCTCAATTCGACATATTGATTATAATGTAGTCATCACATTCTTTTATATAGCCGTCTTGCGGGTATGCCGGCATATTTTCTTCCGTTCGGATTTTTTCCGCTTCTTCGATCAATGCCATATCCGTGAGACAATGAATCCCGCCGATCCCGTGCATATTCCAAAAATTTATCAACTGCTGGCATGTGCCGTCAAAGGCGGTAATGCCCCATGACATGGCAGATATGATCGGCGTTTCGGCCGAAACATATGCCGGCGTCTCATACGCGTAATACTTTTCCTTTATGTGCACATCAATAGGATCCGTCAACATACATATCATCCGAAACTGCCAGGAATTAAAATCCACATACGCCGGCTTGGCAATTTCATAAGGCACCGCGTAGGAACCCCTGAATACAACCGGCTTTGACGTATCATAGTCCTTTTTCAAATCATAAGCTACGTTATCCATCACCCTCACCATATCCTGATATTTTAAATAATCTACATAAAACCACTTATTCATTTCGCTCGCCTGGTTAAACAGCAGGATACTCAGAAAGACCGCGCAGCAGCCCTTTAAAATTTTAGGCGGTTTATGCAGATACAGGAGAACAAACAGTAAAAATACAGCAAATGCGCATACGACAGGAACATATTGCGCAGAGCGATATCTTGTAGCCAGCCCCTCTACAAGGCTCATAGCAATCGGCATCATCATCAGGCCGGCAGTGCAAACAGGCAATAATACGTCTTTTTTTCTGATTCCATAGTATAACGAACATATCCCGATTCCCAGGAAAGCAAGCACTAACACGGTAATCGGGAGATAAGTCAGCGCATTAATGTAGTATTTCATCCAGAAACGCTTCAGCACCATCTGCAATTCGTTTTCCGCGGTAAAAATGTCTCCAAACAGCTTACGATACGGCGCATAAATCGACATAGTCTCCTCCAGGCGATACACGATCTTCAAAACCGCCAGAATAATCGTTCTCTCCGCCAATGCCATGACCAACGCGGCAGCGCCTACCCCCCCCAAGACATAAGGCCGTTTCTGTAGCTGCTCCCCTCCTTCTTTCCGTATAGGAAACGGTTCAAAAAGAACAGTATGATCGCTCCCATAATGTAAACAGCGACAAATGACTCATAAAAGCCAAGGGCAATACACAACAGAAAAGAGGAAAACAGTATATTCCATAAAATTTTCTTTCCCCGCTCTCTTTGCAGACTGTTTAAAAGGCACAGAAGCGCTAATGCCACAACTCCATATCCCGTACAAATACCGCCATGCAGATAGAACACAAATACCTCGCTGATGATCGGACACGAAATAAAGATCCCTGCCACAAGGGCATAGGCCCAGACAGGAATTCTTACTATCGGCTCGCAGATTCTCTGCCATAATATACACCAGAGCGTTACAGACAGCATTAATATCAGCACGCTGATCATTTCCACCAGCCATGGCGCAAAATCTCCTATATGAATATGAAACACCCTGTTTATGACAAATAAAGACCATCTCCCCCAATAGGAATTCAGCCCATCCTCAAAATACAGGGAGACAGCCGTATCATCCACACCAACAGAAGGGTGCGTAACAGCAAATCCATATGCACCAAATGCCGCAATGCCGACAATAACAACATAAACCCGGGAAGAATAAAATTTCTTTAATTGTTCAATAGTTTCTTTCATAGCGGGTCTCCTTTTCTTTCAGTATATCATTTTTTATTCTCTTTTGCCACATGTCGAAACAAACAAAGGGAAATTGACCTATCGAATTTTCGGACTTTCCCCAGCCTGTTCTAATATAAAATTTTCAATTACTGTATCAATATAAAATCCATTGCGCTTCATTTCAAATAACAGTGGGGCAATCTCCTGCACAACCCCGCTGCTTTTCGCTTTCAAAAGGACTCCCAATGTGCCGGTGACAGTCAAGCCCAAATATTTCGCTGTTTTCTTTGCAGCATTATCATCTATGATGACCAGGTCGGCTTTCTGCTCCTGCGCGAGAATCATGACCTCTACTCTCCGGCATGTAATTTTGCCCTGTACATTTTCTTTTCCGAATTATCCCGAATTGATTCTACATGAATCCAGTTTTCCGCACTCTTTATCTGCATACACACTGAATCTTCCATTGCCGTAACTTCCTGATATACTGCAAGTGGAATGGTAATTTCCTGGTATAGATATTGCAGAATATCTAATTTCCCGATTCCACAGAGCACAATAATCGGAGTAGAATTGACAATCACTTTAGGCATTTTTCAATTCCTCCAGAAATTCCTCCCGATTATCAAAACGGAAAATTGAAACATGGTTTCTGCCAAGATATTTTATAAATTCCTCTTCAGACATTCCCGCAATCTCAGCGCAGTACCCTATTGACACTCCATTTTGAGTATAATACCCCAAAGCAACCGCACATCTTGCAAACCGATTTGCTTCCTCCTCGCTCATTTTCGTATCAAACAATACTTCATTCGGAATGTTAATCGCCACCTGACACATAACTTATTCCCTCCTTCTGTATTTTTCAGTATATCATCTTTTATTCTCTTTTACCACATGCAGATCCTGAATTTTTGAGAAAGATGCCAATAACCAAAAAGCCCCACAGCGTAGGCTGTGGAGCTTTTTAATAGTAACCGCCCCATTCTAAACACTGATAACAAATGGTTCAGTATAATATGAAATCAAGGCGTCATGTGTCATGAACTTCATCCCTTCCGCCTTTGCCTGTGCAAGCAAAATTCTGTCAAATGGATCTTTATGTGGCGGGGCATTCTTAGGACGTACTAAAGTTTCCAACTGCGCAGAATGCTTATTGTATATAGGCAGTGAAATAAATCCATTTTCTTCGCATCCTTTTTCCAGATGCACACCACTATATAAAAATGTTTCCGGATGGGTCATATGTTTAATCGTAATCTCCCATACTGAAGCAGCACTGTAATAAATTTCATTGCGCCTGTCAAGTATCATTTTTCTCGCTTCATCCGATAATTCTTCTGAATCCAACACTGCCCATATTGCAATATGCGTATCTAATAAAATTTTCATTCATCATCCACCCCAAACAAACTGGCAATTTCATCATTGCACTCGTCTATATCGTGACCCTCCACAATAAATTTCTGTCCTCTCATGCTTCCAAGTTTACGCTCTTTTTCCCTCGCGACAGTGTCATAACCAACACTTCTCGTTTTTGATTCTGCCGGCAACACAAAACGCTCTATCATGTCGAGAATAAAACGCAGACTATCATCCGAAAGCCCTTCCAGCGATTGTGTGATTTGTTTTTGCAATACTGACATAATGAACCTGCACCACCTTTCACAAAATATTTCTCCTGTCCTTTCAGTATATCATTTTTTATTCTCTTTTACTACCCGTATATCCTGAATTTTTGAAAAAGATACCAATAAACAAAAAGCCCCGCAGCGCAGGCTGTAGAGCTTTTCTTCAAAACGCTGTCATCTCAGGACTTCGTCGGAGGACTTTTCAAAAAAGCAGCTTATCCCTGCCGCCTTTCATGACTCTTCCATGTCTTCACAGTATTCTCTCCGTATCCCCAGAAACGAAACCACTTCCAATATTTGCAGTTGATTTTTTCCTGTCCTCTGCGTATAATAAGAGTAGGGAAATCCCTACTTTCCATATTTTTGAAAGGTGGTGCAAAATCATGTTAGCAAATACGTTCGTAGATAATGCAAAAGTCATGGCAAAGGGGCAGGTCACGATTCCGAAAGATATTCGTGAAGTCCTTGGAGTGGCAAGCGGTGATCGTATTACATTCATCGTTGAGGGAAATACTGTCCGCATTGTCAATTCTGCGGTCTATGCCATGCAGGTGCTTCAAAGAGAAATGACGGGCGAAGCAGAACGCGCTGGCTTAACCTCTGATGATGATGTCATGGCGCTGGTAAAAGAATTGAGAAATGAGGACGAGAGCACATGAGGGTTTTGATAGATACGAACGTCCTGATTTCTGCTGCGTTAAGTGCAAACGGCGTTCCTTTCCGGGCCTATGTGAAAGCAGCATCTTATCCCAATCATGGGCTGATCTGTGAACAGAACGTAGATGAGATGAAGCGGATATTCAACAAGAAATTTCCAACGCGACTTGCGTCGTTGGATAAATTCCTTTCTGTTGCGCTCCTGACTTTGGAGTTGGTTCCAATTCCAACAGAAGAAGATATTTCAGAAACACAAATCCGTGATGTGAATGACCGCCCGATTCTTCGGGCGGCCATAGAAGCAAAGGCCGATGTCTTACTTACCGGCGATAAAGATTTTTTGGAATCCGACGTGGAAAATCCAAAGATTATGACCCCGGCTGAATTTCTCCAATACTGAAAAAGTGAGAGTCAGGAAAAATGGGGAAGTTCAAAGCAGTACCCTATTGACACCCCATTTTGAGTATAATACCCTAAAGCAACCGCACATCTTGCAAACTGATTTGCTTCTTCCTCGCTCATTTTCGTATCAAACAATACTTCATTCGGAATGTTAATCGCCACCT
>N._stephensi_709_foregut__coassemble_646_pt1 | contig 12179 bp, 11 predicted proteins | sample N__stephensi_709_foregut__metabat2_high_PE_003 | metagenome-assembled genome bin N | reverse complement strand
TCACAGAATTTCATCTGCTGGTAAATGATGCCGTCCGCATGGTACTCCTTTGCCAGCCGGTCCACATAGCTGCGCCTTCCCTGAATCTTGTCCTGATTCATATATCTCGCGCATTGCCCCCGGTACATGTACTGGCGGCAGATCTGCGTCAATGCGTCCTCCTCATCGTTCAATTCGATCCTGTCCCTGCCGGGGAAGGAGCCGTAGCAGAAACGATCCGCGCAGACATAAGCCCCGCACTCCTCGATGAGCCGCACCACGTCCACGTCGTCCACCTCGGAGCCCACCAGCACCACTCTCGCCCGATAAGGATTTTTCTCGTCCGGCTTTCTGGTCTTTAACTCCTCCAGGGTCTCCTCCAGCTTATCCAGCAGCTTGTCCACCTCGTCTGCCGGCGTCTGTCCGTCATCATCCAGACAGACCACATAATCGCCGTCGGAATAGCGCAGCCCTGCCATCAGGGCGGAATGCTGACCGAAATTCTTTGCGAAGCCGATCCCGCGGATCTCGCTGTGCTCCCCGCAGAGCTTTCGAATCGTCCCCATCGTATCGTCCGGCGAGCAGTCATTGACCAGAAAAATATCGTACTCATACCGTCCGAGCGCTTTCATTTTTTCTTCTATCTCCGCCACTACATTCGGAAGCGTGTGTTCCGAGCGATAGCAAGGGATTACAAAGCTCACTTTTTTCATGGCGTCTGTCCTCATATCAATCTTTCGTCCTGCCCATCCACACGATATCCCGGTACACGCCGTCTATACGGACGTCGCCCTTCAGCAGTCCCTCCCGCACAAACCCGGCCTTCTCATAGCTGCGGATGGCCTGCACATTGTCCGCCAGCGCCCGCAAATACACTCTATGCAGACCCGCCTCCTCAAAGCAGTATCGAAGCATCAACCTTGCGGCCGCAGTACCCACGCCCCGCCCTCTGGCGGAAGCCTCTCCGATAAAGATTCCGTACTCCGCCTTGTCATGCTGCCTGTCGATATCCCGGATGTACACAGAACCAAGAGGGCTGTCCGTGGTAATGTCACATATTATCATCTGCACCACCCTGCCCGTCTCCACCATGCTCCGAATCCAGTGTTCATGCCCCTCTCGCGTAAAGAGCTCCTGATAAATAAAATTCTTTCGCACTGCGTCGCTGTTGCGCCATGCAACGATACAATCCGTATCTTCATAGGTCATCATCCGCAGATAAATCCCCGCGCCGCTGTCCCTGTACTCGCCCGTCACGCCGTCTCTTCCTCCGCAGTCAATTCTCTCTTCTGTGCGTTGATCTTAGCCAGCCTGTACTCAAAATCCCGCCGATCCTTGGCCGACATGACGTCCAGGATCATTCCGGCAAAAAAGGACTGTATCCCCGCAAGTGCCAAGAAACCGCAGACGATCAGCGTAGGGAATCTGGGTACCAGCCCTGTGTCGATATAATCCGCCAGAATCGGAAGCATAAGGATCAGCGCCACAAGCATCAGCAGCAGGCAGATCGCCCCGAAGAAACGGAGGGGCTTGTAATTCTTGTACAGTTGGATCATCTTGCGGATCACCTTCAAACCATCGCTGTAGGTATTCAGCTTAGAGATGCTTCCCGCCGGCCTATCCCTGTACTCCACCACCACATTCTCGATCTGCATCCCGTAATTCACAGCATGGATCGTCATTTCCGTCTCGATCTCAAAGCCCTTGGAAAACACGGGAAAGGTCTTTACAAATTCATAGCTGAGGGCTCTGTAGCCCGTCATGATATCTTTGATATCCGCACGGAACAGCTTATTGATCCCAAAGCGCATCAGGCTGTTGCCGAAATTATGGAAGGGCCGCTTGTTCTCCGTAAAGTAAGTGGAAGAAAGCCTGTCCCCCACCACCATGTCCACATTCCGGGAAAGCACCTTATCCACCATCTCCCGGGCACAGTCCATGGGATAGGTGTCATCCCCATCCACCATCAGGTAGCACTCCGCATCTATCTCACGAAACATTCTGCGTATCACGTTCCCCTTGCCCTGCTTATACTCAGCCCTGACCACAGCTCCGCCAGCTCTTGCCAGCTCCGCCGTCCTGTCCGTAGAATTGTTGTCATAGACATAGACCACCGCCTCCGGCAAAGCGTTTTTTACATCCGCCACCACCTTGGTTATGGTCTGCTCTTCATTATAACAAGGAATCAGCACAGCAACCTTATCCATATATATCTGTACCTTTCTGTTAAGTCGCGTAACAGTTCGGCCCGCGCCTTCCGCGCTTTATGTCCGATTTCATCGGACGCTTGCTCGATAATCGCGCAGGAAAACCAAATGCCTCCTGCCAAGCGACGGCACGTCGCTTTGTGCTTTGGTTTTCCTTTGCGCTGATTACATTGTAGCACAATCAGCCGATATCGGCAAGTCGCAGGTGAAGGTGCGAATGATGCCGCCTCAAATGTAAATCTCGCCGCGCATCATCATGCCGAAATAGTAAAATCCGCAGGCCACATGCCACAGGTACGCCAGCCATTGTAAAATAACGCCCACGGCCCTTATGCGCTTGCTTCGAAGTCCCTCCGAGGCCGCGCCTCCTGCAGGCACAGTTCCGGCCAGCAGCCCCGCCGTGGCCTTCAGAAGTACCAGCAGCGCTCCCATGTGGCAGAAGAATATCCCGTACATGTAACCCCAGGCAAAATTGAAATCAGGCTTGCGAAAGCCCTTCTCATACAAGAAAAACGCCGTGGCAAAGCCTACGCAGAAGTTAATCCAGGAAAGGCGGTACAGGCTGTTCTTCTTCAGTTCCCTATAGTTCAACAGCAACACCAGGATCGGAAAGCCCACAGCCAGCCCTATCGCCAGCGGAATATTGTCGCAGCAGCCCCGCCAGATCTCCCCGAGGGTAAAGCCTATGCCTCCCTCCTCGCCCGCTTCTTCCGGCACAAACACGCCTTTAAACTGATACAGCAGTTCAATGAAGGTGGGTATAAAGCAAAGCCCCAGCCACAGGGTAGGACGGAAATTCCGAAAACCGCTCCGAACCAGGCGGTAAAGCATCAGCAGCCCCGCCGAACACACCAATATGATCGTGTAGCTGGGCTTGGTCATAGTGGTCAGAAGGAGGAATACCGAGAAGAGAAGGTAATCCCGCAAGGGTACGCCCCGGGCTGCTCCGGAGCCCCCTGTCCCGCGTCCTGCGAAGCCCTCCTCGTACACCGGCATCAGCCTTGCAAACCACAGGAAAGCCAGGATGGCAAAGGGCCGCGCCGCCATATAGGTGGCATTGTGGAAGGGGTTTGCAGTGAACACTCCCAAGTACAGGAATTTAATCCCCGGCAGATAATACCCTTCAGGAGGAAAGAGCATGGAAATAAAGAACAGGGTCACAACTACCACGCTGATCGCCACCCCCGCCATCCAGCTCTGTAGGATCGGCCGCCTACCGGCGGCGCGCAGGCTGCTCCGCCGGGTCTCTACGGAGGCTTCCAGCTCCTGCAGCGCCAAACGGTCAAAAGCTATCTTTGTGATCAGTAAGCCTAAGCTGTTCAGCAGCATCTCCGCCAGCGCCACTGCCAACTCCGGCTCGGCAAAGAGATTCATAAAAGCGGACAGCTTAAAAAAGACAGGATAGGGAAAGCTGTATCCGCTCTCCAGCCCCTGCATCTCCAGGATATACGCCTTCACATCCGAATGATAATTCTCAGGATTCCCAAGCGCCTGCAGGTGAAACAGCTTCAGTGTGGCTGCGGAAGCCGCAATCAGCAGCACCGCAAACACAACCCTGTTTATAATGCGGTTTTTATTTCTTTCCATAGTACGCTACCACCTTTTTCACGGCTCGGATCACGTCCTCCACATCCGCATCCGTCAGCGAGTAATAAAGGGGAATGCTCATCACTTCCTCATAATATTTTTCCGCGTTGGGGCACAGTCCCTTCTCATACCCCAGCTTTTCGTAATAGGAATGTCGGTATACCGGAAGATAATGTACCTGCGGGCAGGTGTTCTCCGCATAAAGCGCGTCGAAGAACTGTCTGCGGCTGCAATTTAAGGTTTCCAGCTTCAGCCGCAGGATGTAGAGATGCCATGTGGTATCCGACTCCGGTATCTCCCTCTGCAGCGTCAGCTCCGACATTTCAGCGAAGGCCCTATTGTATCTCTCGACGATCTCCCGCCTACGAGCTGAAAATCTGGGCAGCTTATGCAACTGGTTCAACAGCAGCGCCGCCTGAAAATCCGTCATACGGTAGTTGTATCCCAGTTCTACCTGTTCGTTGTACCAGATATCATCCGTTGGATGCACCATCTCGTCCTTGTTGCGCGTAATACCGTGGGTGCGAATGCGCATGAGACGACGATACAATTGTTCGTCGTCGGTGGTGACAGCTCCCCCTTCGCCGCCTGTGACCGTCTTCACAGGATGAAAACTGAAGCACGTCATATCCGCAATACTCCCTACCGGCTTACTCTTATATTTTGTCCCAATCGCGTGGGCAGCATCCTCGATCAATATTAGATTATGCTTCTCACAGATAGCGCGGATAGCGTCATGCTCCACCGCCTGGCCCGCGAAATCCACCGCCACGATCCCCTTTGTCCTGGGCGTGATCAGTTCCTCTATACTCCGGGGGTCAATATTGTAGGTATCCGGCCTGATGTCCGCGAAGACAGGTCTGGCGCCACAGTACAGCACGCAGTTCGCTGAGGCCGCAAAGGTGATCGCACTGACGATCACTTCGTCACCCTCCCCGAAGCCGGCAGCCATGGCCGCAAGATGAAGGGCTGCCGTACCGTTGGCCACCACCACCGCATATTTGGCACCGGTGACTCTGCAAAGCTCCTCCTCCACCGCACGTACCTGAGGACCGCAGGTAATCAAGTCGCTCCTCAGCACTGCCGCTACCGCGTCGATATCATCCTGCTCAATACACTGCCTTCCATAATAAATAGGCGTCTCCCGCACCGGAGTCCCGCCAAAAATGGCCAATTCTTCCATAAATAGTACCAAACCTTTCTGTGCATACGCTTTCCTGTTTACTAGTTTAACAGGAATTCAGGTATGTTACAAGGAAAATCCTGCCACTTTGACGGCAATTTTGCATTATTAAAAGGAAATTCAAAAAAAATTTATTTTTTTCAAAAAAAGGGTTGACACAATCTGTTAAGGTGATATAATACGATTATAGAAAAACCAACTACAATACACAATACAAAAGAGAAAAGCAAGTGAGTAGGCTCGGTTCCGTTTATAACGGAAGATGGATAGGTACCTGGCGAACAGCCAGGTACGCTAACCATAATTTTTAATGTAGGAGGCTTACCATGAGCACAAGAAAAAAGAAACTGGCAGCGTTGGGATGTATGGCATGTCTTTCTTTGTCCATATTGGCTTGCCCCGTTGCCACATTATCAGTACAGGCGGCTGTTCGCGAGGACGAATCTGTAATGCCCATGTCAGATTATATCGAGTGGGTATTTGATATCGTAGAGGGGAAAGTTTATAAGAGATTGTTTAACTATTCTACCTCCAACTGGATCGGAGACTGGATCTATGTAGGTGAACTGCCCGGCAAAGCCCACGGCTCCCACATGGGGAAAAATTAACAACGCCCACGTCCAAATAATTTCCTAATATACCAAAAGGGGAACCGGCCTACATGGCCGGTTTTCCGCTGTCTGTGTTACTATTCACAGCTTCGCTGCTCATAGCAACATTATGCACACAAAATAAGCAAAGAACGCTTATTTTGGCGCTTGCTGTCTCGGATTTTAACGCAAAAAGAGCGTCAAAATCTCTCGCGGAATATGGGCTGTGAATAGTAACCCGTCTGTACATCCTCGGAGATTACTCCCCCTTGATTTCCTCCACCTTCCGCCTGCTCTCTACCAGATCCCAGGCCATCGGAGTGCCCAGCTTAGCGTCCCGTGTGATTCTCCTGCCCAGAATCTCCTCATAATAACGAGTATGCAGCCCGTCTGCCGGTCTTACGGAACGTAGATTCTCCGGCGTAAAAACATCCCCTGCCTTCATATCCTGCGCCACAAACAGGGAACGGCTGTGCTCCCGCTCGCGCGTCTGCTTGTCCGACAGGTCATATGTAACTTTCCCCAGCGCCTTTTCAATCATCCGTATATTGTCCACCATCTCCCTGAATTCCCGGGGTTCCATGGAAAAGGCCGCATCCGGTCCGCCGTCGTTTCTGCACAGAGTGATATGTTTTTCCACCATCCTGGCTCCCAGCGCGACGGCCGCACCGGCTACCGCCGTTCCCATCGTATGGTCCGACAGACCGGGGAGACAATCAAACGTTTCCCGCAAATTAGGAATCGTGCGCAGATTCACATCCTCATAGGGAGTAGGATAGGCCGAACAGCACTTCAGCAAAATCACCTGCTCGTTGCCCTCCGCCCTGCAGGTCTCAAGCGCCAGCTCGATATCCGCCATTCGCGCAATGCCGGTGGCCAGAATGATGGGCTTCCCCAGTCGGGCAATCTTGCGGATCAGAGGAATATCCGTGATCTCAAAGGATGCAATCTTATACGCCGGCACATTCATCTCCTCCAGAAAATCCACGCTTGTGAGATCAAAGGGAGAGGAAAAGAGAATCAATCCCATTTCCTCCGCCAATGCCTTCAGCTTAGGCTGCCACTCCCAGGGCGTATAAGCTGTCTCATACAGCTTGTGCAGGGTAGTGCCGTCCCAAAGTGTTCCCTGCGTGATCTGAAAGCAGGGATCGTCACAGTCCAAGGTGATCGTATCCGCCGTATAGGTCTGAAGCTTCACCGCATCCACTCCCGCCTCCTTAGCCGCCCGCAGGATCGCCACCGCCCGCTCAAAATCCATATTGTGATTGCCGGACATTTCCGCCACGATAAAGGTGGGAGAATTGTCGCTGATTACCTTATTGCCGATTCTGATCTCCTTATTCACATTTCCCTCCGCGCTGCCGATCTGCAGCATCTCCGATTCCGTTCTTCCCACACTGTATCCTATTCAGGGAAAGAAATCCGTTCATATTTTTTCTCTCTCCGCACCTGCTGCCAACGCTCCCGCGTCATCCGCATATAGGTCACATCATAGAACTCACCGCCCTTGCAGACGCAAGCCTTTTTTTCCTCCAAAAGTTCACAGCCGCACAGCAGATGTAGCTGAATCACTCCTTTGTTCAGCGTAAAGACATCACTGATCAAAGCTTGCTTTTGCAGCACATCAAAGATGTAATCGTACAGACTCATCTCCAGCGACAATGCGGTTTTCAGACTCCGCAGCTTTTTCTCTCCCACATAATAGGCCCAGCCCAGCACCCCATCCTCACGGGACAAGCCTGTCAAATTAATGACGCCGGCCTTTTGTCCATCCACCAGAATCACCCAGTAACTCACATCCTGATTGGCGCAAATAGCTTTGAACCACCTGCGCTGCCCCTCCGGCGTAAGCTCAGGATCCGTATTCATATATCTGGTAATATCAGGATCCATCCGCCAGTTCATAATATCCTCCAGATCCTGCTCCTCGATCCTACGCAGCGTCACACTCATGCCTGCCTCTTTCCTACTCCTGTATTTTTGCCAGGATATCCGACACTCCTGTTATCTCCATAGCCTCGTCCAGCGAAATCACAATTCCCAGTTGAGACTCCAACTCCCCGATGATCATCACCTGCTCCATGGAGCCCCATTCCTCCAGATCCTCTATAAGAGTTGTCTCAGTCACCATCCCCTGAGGCACCTGTAAAATTTCTGTAATTAACGCTATAACCTTCTCTTTCATATTTATCGCTCCGCTTCCATCCACTCCGCATAATATTCTCTGTCCGGGCATTCCTCCAGCCCAATCTCATACAGCTTCTCCCCGTTGTCCCCCTGCCGGATCATCCGATAGCCCAGCCTGTCATAAAGCTCCTCCACGGGTTTGTTCTTCCCTGTAGGTACATAGCGCCCCCGCAGGCTGCCGTAGCCCTCCTGCCGAAGCTCCGTCTCCAGTCGCTCCAGCAGAGCTGTCTCCACCTGTCGGCCCATAACCCTGCAACTGAGAACCCATTCCTCAATCACCGGAGCTTCCTGCCGCAGATCCACAATAACCGCCGACACAATTCCATAATCCCCAAAGCAGTCCTCCACTCTATAAAGAAATACCTTTTTGGAAGAATCCGCCACTGCCTTTTGCATTTCCTCCTGACTGTACCGGATGGTGGTCAGATTGAACTGATTGGTCTTGTTCACCAACTGCACCAGCCGCTCCATGTGTGCTGCCGGTTTCATCGACTGTATCCGAATCTGAAGTCTGCGCAGATACTCTTTATAATTCCCCGTCTGCTGCTTCAGATGGCTGCGCTGTTCATTCTCAGCGTACTGTCTTGTCCTTTGCCCATCCTCCGCCGTCAGGTGGGGCTTTTTGAAATATTTCTCATAGATCTGCACCAGCGCCGGCGCCAGCTCCTCCGGTCTGTCCGGGAAATCCGGCACTTCCACCTGCGGCAGCATCTGTTTCACCAGCTCCCGCTCGGCCTCACTGTCATCCCAGAACACCATGGAATCCAGCCCCAGATTCAGTGTCTCGGCAATCTCCCGAATATTTTCATGCTTGGGGTTCCAGTTGATGCGCCATATAGCAAAATCCTTCTCCCGCAGCACCATATGAGGGTGGCTGCGTATCACCTCCAGGGCATCCTCCTCATTGTTTTTGGACACAATTCCCAGTACTGCCCCCGACTGCTCTATCAGCTTTATCACTCTCTGAGCGTTCTTGTACGTTAGACCCTGATGCTCCTCGGACAGCTCCAACGCCCTGTGCTCCCGCTCTCCTGCCAGGCCACCCCACAGCGTATTGTCCAGATCCACCAGCAGTACCTTTTTGGGTACTGCTGCTTCCGTCTCCGCCAGAGCCATAATCTCTCCGGCCAGCCTTTTCAGCGCTTCACCGGTATGCAGAATTTTACCCATATACCATGTTTTCAGGGAAAAGCTGCTCTCCTCCCCCAAGGTGCCTATTATCTGCCGATAGGGGAAAATCCGCACATTTTCATGGCGGTTCTGCAGCCATAACAAGCCCTGCAGCCACCTGTTCTCCAACTGCTCCCTGATATAGTGCTGCGGCAGGGCCAACACCTCCGGCCCCCAAAGCCAGGCATCTGACAGATAGTAGATCTGCTCCGGACGGATGCACGCATCCATTGCTTCCATCCAACTGCGCAGCCTGTCTTCCTCCTTCTCTTCCGGCGGATACAGCTCATGCCCCAGCAGCTCCATCAAATCCATAATCAGAAAAGTAATCTCCGGCTCAAAAGCATAATAGGAAGAACCCTCATTCATCAATATGCCCAGCTCATTGCCGTAACCCTCCGCTTCATAGACTTGATGTTCCATTTTCAGCAGACGGATCACATAGCTCATATTCACATTGGACAAAAGCGCAATCTTTTTGCTCATTTTTCTCCTTCATAAAGCGATACTTGATCTCGGCAATCGCCCAATCGGTCTGATTGTCAATATCCTGCACCTCCATCTCGGAAACCACATAGGGCAGAATATTCCCTACCATCAATTTTCTATTGCGCGCAAAAGCCTCTGTGCGGAACAGGTAAAACTGCCCCACATCATGATAGTGGGGTTCCAAATCCTGGGAACGGCTGTCCAGATATTGCGGATACTCAAACACCAGCCGCCCCTCCCTCACGATCATGGCCCTCTGCGGCGGATAGGAGAAAGCCGTCACAGGAATCAGAGTGTCCGCCTCGCTCCCCTCCAGCCTTTCCATGGCATCCTGAAGCTTCCCTGCCGTCACAAAGGGAGCCGTGGGATAAATACAGCAGCCTATATCGTATTGCACTCCCCGCTTTTCATACTCCGCCAGCACCTCTGCCAACACATCGTTGGTGGTAGCAAAGTCACCCGCCGTTCTTTCGCTGCGGTAAAAGGGAACCTCCGCCCCATACTGACGGGCGATATCGGCAATCTCCTCATCCTCCGTGGACACCATCACTGTGTCAAACACCCCCGACTCCCTTGCGGCCTCTATGGAATAAACCAGTATAGGCTTGCCGCAAAATTCCTTAATATTCTTTCGGGGAATCCTTTTGCTGCCTCCTCTTGCTGTGATAATTGCAATCCTACGCATGTTTCTTCCCCTTTCGTCTCCATTCATACCATACCGCCAGTCCTACACAGGATGCCAGAGACACCACCTCCGCCAGACGCCAGTACCATGGACTGACAAATGTGGTGCGGATGGTTCCGGCATAACCGACAGGCACCTTCACATGCACCGTGTTATTCTCACCGGCATATACCGTCAGACGATCTCCCGTGTTCTTATCGTAAGCCCGATATCCCTTATAATACAGCAGCGGCAGATTCAGGGTTCCTTCCTCCCCACCAATATTGCGGCAGCTCACCTCCACGGTCAGAGGCCCCTGCTCATAACCCTCCATCTCCACACTGCCTTCTGCAGCGGGCGCTCGATAGGGCAGCAGCGAAGCATCCGTACCATAGGGAAGGTATTCTTGTCCGGCAATATATCCGCTTCCCATCCCCTCCGCATTATATAATTTGAAAAAGCCCACGTTGTGCACCATATCGTCCAGCAACAGCATACCGGTCAGGACCGTCAGCCCTGCCATCACACCGCAGAAAGCAATTCTCCATCCCTTATGCTCCTGATGAAAAGCCCATAGCGCCAGTGCACCGGCCACCAGCACGGCGCCAAGGCTGGCAATCATCAATGTCCGCTCGGGAAATTGCAGGCTCGACACCAGCGTAGCAGTGATTCTGTTTAAAAACTGAATGCTGTTCCACGGAAACATCGACAGGCTCATCAGCATAGCCAATACGGCAAAACCCAGGCCGATATTGCCCAGCATCAGATATCGTTTCTCCAATTTTCCCCTCTCCGTCAGGGTCTTCCTGCCCAGCACCAACAGATAACACCACAGAATCAGGCACACCAGCAGGGCAAAGCCGATTCCCACCGGTATGGCGTTCACCATCCCCTCCTCCGCCGGAAATACGCCGCTGCCGGAAAAAGGGTAAATGGAAAACAGATGCGCCAGATACAGTCCTCTCTCCTGAATGGTCCTCTCATAGGCATGTTGTATCATAAAATCCCCTGTCAACATATAGTCCAGAAAGGGAACAATAAACCACGCCGCAATCAGAACGCTGCATACCACGGTTTTCGCCAAAGCCAGAAAGGTCTCCCGCCGAAATACCTTCCTCCACAGCACAATACACAAAAGAATCGTAAAGCCGCCCACCAGCTCACAGGTGAGCACATGCGTCTGGATAATCCCCGCAAAGCCGATAGTCAGGGGAATAAAGCACCACCTGTAAGAATCGGCCTTGTGGTCCTGCGTGAAAATCCGCCAGAAGCCGTAGGCAATCAGCGGCAGAAACAGCATCCCCAGCGCCTCCCCCACAGAGCCTCTCATATACAGCTTGTACAGCCTGTACACGGACAGGGTATGGAGCATACTACAGAGCAGTCCAATATAGGGATTGTCAAAGATTCTGCGAAAACAATACCAGGCCACCCATGCAGTCGCCAGATTGACAAAGAAGATAAACAGCCTGTAGCTGGTTGTCACCGTAAAGCCGATCATCCGAAACAACGCCGCCGGAAGAAGCAATGTCTGACCATAGAAAATCCCATCCGCATAGCCATGATCCTGCAGCCATTTCGGCGCAATACGCACCGGAAACTGCCCCGACAGTATCCCGTCCTTCAGCCCCTCTATGCGCATCAGGTGATATTGCGCATCCCCGCTGTTGAGGATATAATCCGTCATCAGCGGCAGGGAGGCAAACAGCGTGATCAGCCCCAGACCAAAGACCACGGTCTTGTTGACGTCCGAGATTCCATGCCTTTTGTCGTAATCCCGCCACAGCCAGATGGCATCCGCCAGCAGGCAGAACACCAGCACCGCAGCCAGACGAATCCGCTGCATTGCGTTGTTCTGCACCAGCTCCAGACCCTTTACCGCCAGATTGCCTCCGTTATGAACGACATGTATCTTCATCCCGTCCGTATCCCGCAGCAGCCACATCATGAAGTTTGTTTCCTGCAGGCCGGAATAGAGCGGCTCCCCATTGGTAAAAAGGTGTTTAAAGCCTATCGTGGTATCGCTCGCCGTACACAGATTGACCGTATCCGTCTCATATTTCAGGCGAACCTCATAGGTGCCTGCGGGAACGGAAATATTTGGGAAGACTACCAGATCTCCC
>N._stephensi_709_foregut__coassemble_634_pt1 | contig 12315 bp, 7 predicted proteins | sample N__stephensi_709_foregut__metabat2_high_PE_003 | metagenome-assembled genome bin N | reverse complement strand
CAGCACTTTCGGCGCAGCCGACATGGAGGAGGAAGGTTACTTCGTTATTCCCGACGGCAGCGGCGCGATAATCAACTTCAACAACGGCAAGGTTGCTCAGAGCAATTATTATGCGAATCTGTACGACTGGGATATGGCTATCAGCAGGGATGCGGTGGTACACAGCACCAGGGCCTACTACGGAGCCTTCGGGGTATCCGACGGCGAGGATTCCTTCCTGTGCGTATTGGAAGAGGGGGCTCCCTACGCTTCCGTGCAGGCGGACGTCAGCGGAAAGAGCAACAGCTACAATTACGTCAACGCGGTGTACAGTGTCTGCGTCAGGGAGCAGTACAAGATGGAATCTACCCTGTCCAACAACGCCATCTATGTATTCCTGGAGGATCTGCCGGACGAGACATTGACCCAGCGGTATTTCTTTGTGGACAGTGGGGATTACTCGGATATGGCGAAGACATACTGGGGATATCTGAAGGATAAGTACGGCAGCTACCTCACCCTGAACGACGATAGCCGGACGCCTGTGGCCGTGGAGATTGTAGGCGCCGTGGATAAGGTAAGGCAGATCCTGGGGGTGCCGGTGTCCATGCCCCTGGAGCTCACCTCTTTTCAGGAGGCGGAGGATTTGATCCGCGAGCTGACGGAGCGGGGTATGAGCAACCTGTCCGTGAAGCTGACGGGCTGGTGCAACGGCGGTGTGAACCAGAAGATATTGGAGAAGATCAAGCCCATCTCCGACCTGGGGGGCAAAAAGAAGCTGCAGGCATTGATTGATGCGGCCTCTGACCTGAATGTGGACATTTATCTGGATGGCGTTACCCAGTACGCCTATGACAGCGGAATCCTCAACGGCTTTTTCTCTTATTCCGATGCGGCCAAGACACTGGCTAAGGAGAGGGCGGAGCTCTTTATCTACAGCGACGTGACCTATTCCGCCAGGGAGGGCACCGACAGCTACTGGCTGCTCCACACGGATCTGGCCATGGAAATGGCGGAGAATCTTGCGGACTATGCGGCGAAGCACAATGCGGGGGTTTCTTTCCGGGAGACGGGAAAGGATCTGTCCTCGGATTTTTATCAGAAGAACCCTGTCAGCAGGCAGACCGTGATGAATCGCCAGGTGGAACACTTAAAGAGCCTGGACGACGCGGGACAGAACGTCATGATCAATATGGGCAACGATTATGCCGTTCCCTACTGCGATATGGTGACGAACATGGATCTGCAGGGCAGCGAATATACCATACTGGACGCCTTTGTTCCCTTTTACCAGCTTGCGATCCACGGCTATGTGAACTATACGGGCGTGGCCATCAATCTGGCGGGAGATTCTCAGGAGGAGCTGCTGCGCTCCGCGGAGTACGGCGCAGGGCTGCAGTTCAACCTGATGCAGGAGAGCGCGTTCACCCTGCAGAAGACCCTTTATACCGAATATTACGGTTCGGAGTACGACGCCTGGGGCGACAGGATGATGGAGATTTACGACAGATATGATGCCGAGCTGGGACACACCTACAATCAGGAAATGACGGGACACGAGCTTCTCACAAAGGAACTGTCCTGTACCACCTACCAGGACGGCACTAAGGTGTATGTGAACTACGGATATGAGGACGCCGTGACCCCGGAGGGGAAGACGGTGCCTGCAAGAGACTATCTGGTGATCCGGTAATATGTAGGTATAGTAAAGCAGAAAGGGCAGTGTGGTTATGAAGAAACAGAAGAATAAGTTAGCAGGTCTTCAGAAAAGGAAGGCAGTGTCGGGATATCTGTTCATCCTGCCTTTCATCATAGGATTCCTTGCGTTCATGGTAAGGCCGTTCTTCAACTCCCTCTACATGAGCTTTTGCGAGGTGGAGCTGGGCGCCGGAACCTTCAACCCTGTCTGGAAGGGACTTGTGAATTACAACAGAGCCTTCCGGCTGGATCCGGAGTTTACCCGTCTCCTGACGGAGGAGCTGCTCAGAATGTTCCTTTATTCCCTGGCTATCATGGTGTTCAGCTTCTTTGTGGCGCTGATCCTGAACCAGAAGTTCAAGGGGAGGGCGCTGGTGAGGGCGGTGTTCTTCCTGCCCGTGATCCTGGCCTCCGGCGTTATGCTTGGGCTGGAGAGCGATAACGCCCTGATGGCAAATATTGCGGCGTCGGTGGAGGATGCGGGTCAGACCGTCAGCATTACAGCCACCCTGGAGAATATCCTGCGGACCACGGGGGTAGGCGTCCGGGCCTTTGAGACGGTGTTCGAGATCATGGACAATATTTACGACGTGGCTATCGCCTCCGGAATCCAGATCATCATTTTCCTTTCCGGACTGCAGACCATATCCGGCAGCATGTACGAGGCGGCGGATATCGAAGGCTGTACCAAGTGGGAGAGTCTCTGGAAGATCACCTTCCCCATGGTAAGCTCTCTGCTGCTGGTGAACTGGATCTATACGGTCATCGATTTCTGTATGAGGACGGACAACGAGGTCATCGAGAAGATACAGGAGGTCATGATCGAGCAGTTGGACTACGGCTTCGCCTCGGCTATGTCCTGGGTCTATTTCCTGCTGGTGATGGTCATCGTGGCGGTCTCCTCGGCGGTGATTTCAAAGGGGGTTTACTATTATGAGTAATCGGGTAAAGGTGAAAAAATACAGCAACTTCTGGGAGCGGAACAGGAAGTCCGGCGGGTATCTGCTGAAAAAGACGGTGATGGGATATCTGGTCAGCATCTGCAGGTTCATCCTCATGTTCGGACTGTGCTTCCTGATTCTGCAGCCTATTTTTAACAAGATCTCCGTCAGCTTTATGTCGGAGAGCGACCTGTACAACCCCATCGTGGTGTCCATTCCGGAGGAGTTTACCACGGAGAATTACCGGCTGGCGGCGGAGATCATGGATTACGGGAAGGGACTGGTCAACTCCTTTGTGATATCTCTGACCATTGCTATCCTGCAGATCACGGTCTGCACCCTGGTGGGGTACGGGTTTGCGCGGTTTCAGTTCCCGTTGAAAAGGTTCTGGTTCGCCTGCGTCATGCTGGTGATCCTGATCCCGCCCCAGACCATATCCTCGTCCCTGCATCTGAGCTTCCGGTTCTTTGACATCTTCGGGATTGCGGAGGCGGTTACGGGCAGCAGTATTAACTTAAGGGGTTCGGTTCTGCCCTATTATCTTCTGAGCGGAACCTGCATGGGGCTGAAGAACGGATTGTATATCTATATGATCCGCCAGTTCTTCCGGAATATTCCCAAAGAGCTGGAGGAGGCGGCTTATGTGGACGGCTGCGGTACCTTAAAGACATTTGTCAGGATCATGCTGCCGGATGCCAAGCCTATTCTGACCTCCTGCTTCCTGTTCGCCTTCGTGTGGCAGTGGACGGATGGCTTTTATTCCCGGATGTTCCTGGGAACTACCACCCTTGTCAGCACATCCCTGTCGGGTATCGTAGATGAGCTGGGCACCTATATCTCTAAAATACCCGGCCAGCCGGCTCAGCCCTCCGAGGCCTATGCCAACTGTATCCTTTCCACGGGTACGCTGATGATCATCCTGCCCCTGATCATATTGTATCTCTTCGCCCAGAAGGGCTTTGTGGAGAGCTTAAGCAGCTCCGGCATTAAAATGTAGTATATAATTCCATAGTTCTTAAGGGGGCGTCCCGGAAGATACAGCGCCCTCAGGGAGGATGAAAGGGTTATATAATAAATGCAACTATTCATATTTCATGCAAGGAGGTAAAACAATGCAGAGAAAGATTTTCAAGAAACTGATGGCGGCTTCACTGGCTGCTGTCATGACCGTAGGCCTTGCGGCCTGCGGCAACGAGGCTGGGGATGCTTCTGACAACAGCGGCAATACCAGTCAGGAATCCAACGACAACGCGGGGGATGACAGCAGCACCCCCGATACCCCTGATACGCCGGATGCATCCGATGAGGGCGGCGACGTCAGCGCTTATCCCGTGATCAACGATCCCGCTACCGGGGAGCCTTACGACCTGGGCGGCATCAATGTAGTGATCTATAGCTGGTTCGGTGATACCACTTCTGACGATGACTTCGGCGAGGCGCAGGCGGAGTATCGCGAGTGGCTGACCGAGACCTACAACTTTACTGTGGAGAGACAGTCCCTGGGCGGCTGGAGCGACTGCCCTCAGGCTTTTGTGGACTATGTCACCACAGGCGGCGACGACAATTATTACATCTTCGAGCAGCACGACGGCAGTGCTGCCACCAGCGCCATGCAGCAGGGTCTGATGTATGACCTTTCTACCCTTGACTGCCTTGACTTCTCGGACGCCAAGTATACGAGGAACAACCTGCACGAGTGGTTTACCAAGGACGGCTCCATCTACGCCTTCCGGGCAGGCTTCCCCGAGCCCAGAGGAGGCATTTACTTTAATACGAGACTGCTGAAGGATGCGGGCATCGACCCTGATGACATTTATGATATGCAGGCTGACGGTACCTGGACCTGGGAGGCGTTCGAGAACCTGTTGAAGCAGGTGCAGAGGGATGTGGACAACGACGGCGTTACGGATATCTACGGCTTTGCGGCTAACTGGGGCGACTTCTATCTGAAGGCTGCTATCTCCAACGGCGGCGAGCTGGTAGGTAAGGACGCAGACGGCAAGTACACCTACAGGCTGGAGGATCCCGAGACCCTGGAGGCCTTTGAGTGGGCAGTGAACCTGAACCACAACTACGGCTATGCTCAGCCCGAGGGAACAGAGTGGAATTACTTCATTGCGGCTTTCCGCGACGAGGGCAAGATCGCTTTCCTGCCTGAGGAAGCATATAATATGAATCAGGATCTGAATGCCATGGAGGATGATTTCGGCTTCGTAATGTTCCCCAAGGGACCCAAGGCTGACGGCTACATCAACAACTATCACGACAACGTGCTGGCTATTCCCGCCTGCTACGACGCTGACAAGGCGTGGAAGATCGCCTTTGCTTACGATCTGTGGAACGAGGATGTTCCAGGCTTCGAGGGCTACAACTCACTGCTGTCCGGTTACTATGATGCCGCAAGGGACACCAGGACTGTGGAGGAGACCATCGAGAGAATGATGAGCGAGGGCGGCAGCCTGACCTATGATTCCTTCATTCCTAACCTGGATAAAGGAAATCACCTGTTCTGGACCGGCGATTTCAACAGCGGCGAGATTGCTGCAGCCTGCGAGGCTACCAGAGACGCATGGATGCAGTACATCGATGACGCTAACAACAAGGCTGTAGGCGCTGAATAAGGAAATATTTGCTTTGCGTGTAACAAAATAACAGTTGTTGAGAGGGTGGTGCTTTCCGGGAACCACCCTCTCAAAATATAATGAGGTCACAGATATGGAAGTGAATTTTCATCTGCCGGGGCTTCGGCAGAATTATCCGTTGAATATGCTGCTGGTCAGCCTGTACGAGCAGAATCCGGAGTATTTCCGGGAGGGCGCCAGGATCGCTTCTTTCTTCGGGGAGTTCCCCACATCCCTCTGGAACGGGGGGAGAGTCTCCAACTATGATCAATGCGACGGGGATTTCGTGCGGAATGTGATTAAGAGCGTCAATGAAAAGGGTATTCCCATCCGCTATACCTACACCAATATGCTGTTGAACGAGGAGGATCTGAAGGATCCCTACTGCAACTTCTGTATGCAGGCGGCGGATAACGGTATGAACGAGGTCATGATCTTTTCCCCTATTCTGGAGAAGTATATCCGGGAGAACTATCCCGGCTATAAGCTGAATAGCTCTACCTGCAAGGAAATACGGGATATTGACCTTGTGAACGAGGAACTGGAAAAGGATTATCACATGGTAGTCCTGGACTACAACTTCAACGGTAAATTTGAGGAGCTTGAGAAAATCCGGGACAAGGGGCGGTGTGAGATTCTGGTAAATACCCTGTGCTCTCCCAACTGTCCCAGACGGGGAAAGCACTATGAGAGCATTGCCAAAAACCAGCGCATCCTGTTAAAGAACCGGAAAATGCCCCAGGATAAGCAGATTCCGCTAGATCCATGGCACTGTGAGTACGGGCAGTACAATACGATCTATGACATTCAGGAGTACAGCACCTATATTTCCCCCGAGGAAATCTGGGAGAAATATGTTCCCATGGGATTCAGCAACTTTAAGATCGAGGGGCGGACGGCCAATCTCTTTTCCCTGGTGGAGACCTACTGTCTTTACCTGATCAGGCCGGAGTATCAGGGGAAGGCAAGGCTCCTGGTGCTCAACAGTCTGGAGAGGAATAAGGTGATCACGGTGAATCATTTGAGGCCCCGCAAGTTCTACTAATTGTTTATGTTCGGGGCATGAGGGAAAGGGAGGAGATCGGGATGGCAGTGAGAGAGGTATATTGGCATTTGCCGGGATTCTACAGCCTTCGGCTGCTGAATCAGGTAATGATGAATATGATGCGGGATTATCCCACCAGGTTTCGGAAGGGTTACAGGATAGGATCTGTGTACGGCACCTTCCCGGGAGCCATCTGGAACGGCGGGCGCACCGTGTTCGGGCTGGCGGGGAAAGCGGAGATTGAGTCCGTCCTGAAGCTTTACAACAGCCGGGGGATCCCGGTGCGGTATACTTGGACGAACTCCCTGCTGGAGGAAAAGCATGTCTACGATACCTACTGTAACCTGATCATGCGGTTGGGGGATAACGGGCTGAACCAGGTGCTGGTGAACACACCGGTGCTGGAGCAGTATATCCGCAGGGAGTATCCGGATTACAAGCTTATCTCCTCCACCACAAAGCGAATCACCGAAATGGGGGGTGTGCTTGGGGAGCTGGAAAAGGACTATCATCTTGTAGTGCTGGACTATGACCTGAACCATGACGAGGAGCTCTTAAAGGCCCTGGAGCCTCAGGCGGGGAGAGTGGAGCTCCTGGTCAACGAGGTGTGCTTTCCGGGCTGTAAGCAGCGCAGCGAGCATTACAGGCATCAATCCCAGATGCAGTTGGAATACGATATGAATTCCCCCTTTGCCTGTCCGAACCATAACAACGTGAGAAGGTTTGAGGACTGTATGAAGCGGCCTGCCTTTATTTCCAATGAGGAGATCGGCGGGTATATTGACAGGGGCTTTGTGAATTTCAAGATAGCGGGGCGGGGGATGCCCCTGGAATTCGTCAAGGAGTCCTGCCTGTATTTTCTGGTGAACGACGGGGACAGAGATTTTATCCGGGGGAAGGTGGACGAGCTGTTCCGGCAGTTTGCGGAAGCTCAGCGTGGAAAGCGTGGATGATTAATATGAGAGAAGGATGGGGAAAAGGGAAGCGGCTGATCTGCCTTTGTGTCTGCATGGGGGCGGCCCTGCTCTGGGGCTGCGGACAGGAGGAAGAGGAGGACGAGCTTGTAGTCGTTGAGCAGGAGAATACGGAGATCTCCTACAGCTTCGGCGTGGCGGCCCTGGGGGATGTGACGAGGAGCCAGAGGGTGACGTGTACCTATCGGCAGATCAACGGCCAGGAGGTCAGCTTCAGCGTGGGGGGAAGACTGATCGACAAGGTGTATGTCCGGGAGGGCGACAGCGTGGAAAAAGGGGAGCTGCTGGCGGAGCTTTCCGCGGGCAGCCTGGAGCGGGAGATCGCCGAGCTGGAATACAGGATCGCAAGGAATGAGCTTCTTTTAAGCTATGTGGACACCAACGAGAGCATTCAGATCTCCTCCCAGTGGGTGTACGGTTGGGACACGGTGAGCATTAAGGCTGCCGTGGCCGGTATCCAGAAGCAGAGTGAATATCAGAGGCAGGATTATTCCGACGCCCTGGAGATAGACAGGAAGAAGCTGGAAAATCTGCGGCAGGAGCTGAAGGCCAGCCGTGTTTACGCGGAAGAAGACGGCGTGGTATACGACCTGAAGGAGCGGCTGGAAGGCTCCACCTCCCGGGCGGAGGAGAGGATCATGGTGATCATGGATCCCGGTCAGTGCTTTTTTGAGACCGAAGTGCCGGAGCTGGCGGACTGTTTTCGGGAGGGGGAGACGGTATCTATGACCATGTCCTACGGCGCAGCGGGGCAGTACGAGCTCATGCCCTGGCGGATGGAGGAGTGGGGGGAGACCCAGTTGTTCTCCATCTATGACGGCCCGGACAGCTCAAAGCTTGAGGTGGGCAATGCAGGCACTATGACGCTGGTGCTGGAGGAGAAGAAAAATGTGCTCTGTGTGCCCGCCGGGGCCGTTCACAGCTCCGGGGAGGATGCGTATGTCTATGTTCTGGGAGCGGACAATATGCGGGAGGTCAGATGGGTCAAGATTGGGCTTCAGGGGAATGACGCGATAGAGATCCTGGATGGCCTGTCGGAAGGGGAAAGGGTGATCCTGAGATGATGGGTGGTTATCCTGAAAGGTGGCAGGAAAATCGGCATGGAAAGCGATGTAGAATCGGGAAAAGAGGTTTGGCGCTGGCCGTGGCCCTGTCCCTGGCGGTCTCTGTATGCGGCTGCGGGCAGGAGCCGGAGCAGGCGGAACCGGAGGATGTGGAGCTTCTGGATCCGGTGGGTGTGGCGGCGGGGTACGAGGCGGCGGCCCGGAGAAACTTGTACGATGCCGACGTCTATCCGGCGTTTGTCTGTCCCTACGTGGAGGAATATGGGTTGGAGAGCGGCTTTTCCTTTGCGGATTACGACGCTTATCCCGGGGAGACGGTGAAGCGCGGCGGAGCTCTGCTCCACGGGAACACGGAGAGTATAGACAAGCAGATTGAGGCCCTGGAAAAAAGTGTCGCCCAGGAAGAGGAAAGCTATCTGGAATTCGTGAAGGAGACGGAGGAGAGCCTGGTGCAGCCCAGGGCGGACAGGCAGAACTATCAAAATATACTGGACAATCTGGACCGATCCAAGCCGGAGGAGTATATTCTGCAGGAGGCGGAAGAAGGAATCACGGAAGAGGAAGTCGGGACTGTGACAGAGGTGCCGAATCCGGAATATGAGGAATGGGAACAGCAGTACAGCCTCTTCAAGGGAGAACTGCAGAAGGCGGCGCAGACTGTCATCGAGGGGGAGGAGAGCCTGCGGCAGCGAAAGGAGCTCTATGAGCTGGATCACGCCTATAACCTGACCAGGCTGGCGTTCTTAAAGGAGGATAAGGGGGAACTGACGCTGACTGCCGGAATCCGGGGGGAGGTGGCGGCAATCCGCTTCCTGTCCCAAGGAGACTGGGTCGGCGGGAAAGAGGCTTTGATGGCGGTGGGGGACACGGAACAGCCGGTGCTGCGCTGTGACTTTGTGAATAAAACGGTGATCAACAAGGCGCAGGATGTGTATGCCATTCTCCACGGGGAGCGGTATGAGGTAGAGTATCAGCCCATGGAGTCGGAGGAGTATCAGAGATTGGCGGAGGAGAACGACAAGGTCTATTCGACCTTTTACTTTGCCGCAGACGGAGAGGAAGTCGCCGTGGGAGATTTTGCGGTGATTGTGGTGCTGCATGAATCCAGGGAGAACGTGGTCACGGTGCCGAAGTCCGCCATTGTAAAGGAGGAGGGGGCAAGCTTTGTCTATGTGCAGGAGGGAGACAGGAGCGTCTATACTCCCGTCCAGACAGGGATGAGCGACGGCGTCTACACGGAAATCCTTTCCGGGATACAGGAGGGGGACAGAGTGCGGGCCGAGGGGACGGTGACAGGCGGGGACGGCGGAACGGCCAGGCTGGAGCGGGGCAGCGTAAAGAGCAGTTTCCGGTCCAGCGGGCATCTTTATTACCCTTCCGCGACGTGGGTGACAAACCCTGTGGAATACGGAACCTGCTATTATGTGGAGCGATGCGTGGCTCTGTATCAGCAGATAAAAAAGGGGGATGTGTTGGCGAGGGTGCGGGTAGTGCCGGACGAGCTGGAATTGGACCGCAATGTGCGCAGGCTTCAGAGAGAACAGGAGCGGCTGGCGGATCTCCGGGCGGACGGCGAGGAGCAGAACAAGAAGGCCATTGAGGCTAAGCTGGAGACTATCGCAGAGCTGGAGGAGCTGATCGGTAACATGCGGGCTGATTTCGCTATTCGGGAGATCAAGGCTCCGACGGACGGTATTATTACCGATATGGGATATTATGAGGAGGATCAGTTGGTTCAGCGGGGGGACAGGCTGTTCCAGGTGGCCGACGGAAATACGAATTATATTGCCATAGATGACGAGAACGGCATCCTTACCTATGGGAATGAGGTGACGGTGGAGTACGACGTGGGAGGCGGTCAGACTTACAGCACTGAGGGGAAGGTGGTATCCCTGAACAGTATGTCTCTCAGCAAGAGCCTGGTGTCGGATACGGCTCTGGTCGCTATTTCGTCAGAGATCGTGGGGGAGACCGCCGGGAGCAGTCAGGATGATAGCGGATGGTGGAGCCGTGTCTGGTACAATGTGTCTGCGGATACCAGGGTCATGGACAATGTGCTGTTGATCCCGAAGAGGGCCGTGATCGAGAAGAACGGTGTTACTTATGTGAGAGTGCTGCAGGAGAACGGTGAGGTACGCCTGCAGAGCTTTATCGCGGGAGGCTCCGACGGCGCCAACTACTGGGTGGCGGAGGGACTGACGGAAGGAATGGAAATATGCTTAGAATAGTGCTGCAAAAGTTAATGTCCAAGAAGTGGATGAACCTTTGCCTGCTTCTGGGGTGTATTCTGCTGATTGCTACCGTGGTAAGCTTTCCGCTCTATCAGACCGGGGCCTATGACCGAATGCTGCAGGATGAGCTTCGGGGCTACCTGTCCACAGAGGGGAAATGGCCTGCCATGAACTCCATGACCATCCTGTCCAAGAAGGAGGCGGGCGGGACGACCATCGGCAGGATGGAGAAGCTGATGGAGAGCCTTAGCGGAGATCTGGGAGTCACCCCAAAGGAGACTGTACTCTACTATCTCCTGGCACAATCAGGCGCCCATTCCACCATGAACAGGTCGGACGCAGTCAAGCTGACCATACGCCTCGGAATGATGACCGGGCTGCCGGACCATGCCCGGATGCTGAGCGGGGAGATGTTCTCGGAGGAAGGAATCAGGCCGGACGGCAGTATTGAGGTAGTGATCAGTCAGGCTGGTCTGGTGAAGATGGAGCTGCTGGTAGGGGAGACCATTGTGCTGGAGGATGTGAAGGACAGTCAGGGCAATGAGATCAGGCTGTATATTAAGGGTGTCTTCGGCGTGGAGGATTACAGTGATTTCTACTGGCAGGTCAGCCCGGACGGGATGGAGAACGTCTGCCTCATGGATGCAGAGCTGTTCCGCAGGATGTTCACCGGAGAGAATGCGGGGAAATATTCTGTCACCTGCTCTTATTTTCCTATGTTCGAGTACGAGGATATCAAGGCGGCCCAGGTTCCGCACCTGATAGAGGCCACAAGGTATCTGACGGAGGAGGGGCCCTATCGAAGTACCGCGAAGGTGCCGGACTACCTGGAGGTGCTGGAGAATTACTTGAAAAAGCAGGGGAGGATACAGGCCACCCTGGTCATCCTGCAGGTGCCGGTGCTGATCATGCTGGCGGCTTTTCTGTTCATGATTTCCGGGCAGATGTATGAGATGGAGAGAAACGAGATCTCCGTGATCAAGAGCCGGGGAAGCTCCGGGGCCCAGATCTTCAGGCTGTATCTCTATCAAAGCATCTTTCTGACCCTGGTGGGGGGACTGTTCGGTATTCCTCTGGGGGCCCTGTTCAGCAGAATATTGGGCTCCGCCAGGAATTTTCTGGAGTTCGACGGCAATGCGGGCCTGGAGATTACCTTCACGGTCGGGACGTGGATCTACGCCGGAGCGGCCATGGCGGCTACCCTGCTTATCATGACGCTGCCGGCATTGAAGCACAGCAGGGTAACGATTGTAAAGCTGAAGCAGCAAAAGGCGTTGAAAAGAAAAAGCTGGTGGGAGAAGATTTTTCTGGATTTCATCCTCCTGGGAGCTTCTCTCTACGGTTACTACAGCTTTCGAAAGAACGGGGAGGCCCTGGCCCGGAACGTGATGGAGGGGGAAGCCTTGGATCCCCTGCTTTACATAAGTTCCTCCCTGTTTATTATCGGAATGGGTCTGCTGTTCCTAAGGCTGCAGCCTTTGATCGTACAACTGATCTATATGGCAGGGAAGAAGCTGTGGAAGCCGGCAAGCTACGCGTCATTCATGGAGATCGTAAAGAACGGCAGGAAGCAGCAGTTCATTATGCTGTTCCTGATCATGACCATTTCTCTGGGAATGTATCACGCCACGGTGGCCCGGACGATCCTGCAGAATGCCCGGGAAAACAGGGAATATCTGGACGGGGCGGACATTGTGCTGCAGGAGGTGTGGACGGAGATCCGGGATCAGCACGGGACCAGCACAGGGGTGTTTAACGAGCC
>N._stephensi_709_foregut__coassemble_633_pt1 | contig 12337 bp, 7 predicted proteins | sample N__stephensi_709_foregut__metabat2_high_PE_003 | metagenome-assembled genome bin N | reverse complement strand
GTGGTGCGTGGGGCATCTGGTGACAATGAGCTACCCGGAGGTATATGATGAAAAATACAGGAGGTGGAGCTTTGACACCATCCCTTTTCTGCCGGAGGAATTCCGCTATGAGGTCATCGAGAGCTCCAGAAAGCAGTACGGGATCGTGAGCTCCCTGATGAAGCGGCCGGACGTGACGACGATCTACGTCTGCACGGACTCGGGGCGTGAGGGAGAGTATATTTACAGGCTCGTAGAACAGATGTCGGGCGTCACCGGGAAAGAGAGAAAGCGGGTCTGGATCGATTCCCAGACCGAGGAGGAGATCATCCGGGGGATCCGGGAGGCAAAGGACTTGAGCGAGTACGACAGCTTGAGCGACGCGGCTTATCTGCGGGCGAAGGAAGATTATCTTATGGGGATCAACTTCTCGCGCGTTCTGACCTTAAAATACGGAAGGACGGTAAAGGACTATCTGAAGCGGGATCGGGCAGTGATTTCCGTGGGCCGGGTTATGACCTGCGTGTTGGGCATCGTGGTGAACCGGGAGCGGGAGATTCGTTCCTTTGTCAAGACGCCCTTTTACAGGGTGCTGGGAAACTTTCGCCTGCAGGGCGGGAGCTTTTCGGGAGAGTGGAGAGCCGTGGAGGGCTCTTCGTTTTATCTGTCTCCCAAGCTGTACAAGGAGAACGGCTTCAAGGAGAGGGCCGACGCGGAGGCGCTGATCGCGCGGTTACAGGGAGCAGCGGCCGGACAGGAAGCGCCGGGCGCAGACAGCGGGACGGCAAGGGTGGAGAGCATCCAGCGGAAGAAAGAGAACAAGAATCCGCCCCTGCTCTATAATCTGGCGGAGCTGCAAAACGACTGCTCCAAATTCTTCAAGATCAGCCCGGATCAGACCCTGGGCATTGTCCAGGAGCTCTATGAGAAAAAGCTGGTGACTTACCCCAGAACGGACGCCAGGGTTCTCTCCACGGCGGTGGCCAAGGAAATACATAAAAATATCGGGGGTCTGAAGGGCTACGGGCCCGGGGCGGCTTTTGCGGCGGAGATCCTGGAGAAGGGGAGCTATAAGGGGATCGCAAAGACCAGGTACGTCAACGATAAGCAGATCACGGATCACTACGCCATCATCCCCACCGGCCAGGGTCTGAAAAATTTAAGCGGCCTTTCCACCCTGTCTGCAAAGGTATATGAGCTGATCGTCCGCCGCTTCTTAAGTATTTTTTATCCTGCGGCGGTGTACCAGAAGATCGCCCTGTGCGTCAGCGTGAAGGAGGAGAAGTTTTTTGCCAGCTTTAAGATTCTTGTGGAGGAGGGCTATCAAAGGGTAGCTTACGTCTTCCGAAAGGATGTTTCCGGCAAGGCGGAGAAGCAGGGAAGCGGGAGGGATAGCGCCGGAAAGCGGTCGGACACCGGGGACGGGAAGGAGGATTCCGCAAAGGCGGAGGATGCCGAGGAGACCGAGATCAAGGGCGATGCAGAGCTGACAAAGCTGCTCATGACCCTGAAAAAGGGCGAGGAGATTTCCGTGGATTCTTATGAGATCAAGGAGGGCGAGACGTCGCCGCCCAAGCGCTATACCTCCGGCAGCATCATCCTGACCATGGAGAATGCCGGGCAGTTCATCGAGGACGAGGAGCTGCGGGCCCAGATCAAGGGCAGCGGCATCGGCACCAGCGCCACCCGGGCGGAGATCCTGAAAAAGCTTGTGAACATTGAGTATCTGGCTCTGAACAAGAAGACCCAGGTGCTGACGCCCACGCTGATGGGAGAGATGATCTACGACGTGGTAAGCGGTTCCATCAAGGCGCTTCTGGACCCTTCCTTGACGGCGAGCTGGGAGAAGGGGCTGACGCTGGTGGCGGACGGGGAGATCACCTCCCAGGAGTACATGGATAAGCTCACGGGGTTTGTGGGCAGAAGGACGGAGTATGTGAAGCGGTTGAACAATCAGAGGCAGCTTTACGGGATGTTTGAGGCGGCGGCGGTGAACTATAAAAGGTAATTCAGTCTTGCAGCAAGTGACGGCGGCAGCCGGCAGTCATTCCCATACAGACCCGCTCTCGCTTGGGGCGCGACGTAGCGGTACGTAAGGCTCCAAAGTACGGAGTCTAAGGAAACGCTGATTAAAGCGTTTCCTGCGCCGGATTTGCGCTGCGAAGCAGCATATTCCACTGCAAATCCGTGCGCATCCGCCGGAGGCACTTAGGGAAGCGTTGATTTAATCAGCGCTTCCCTAAGTACCGACGTCTTGCACAGTCTGTATGAGAACGACTGTCTGCTGTCGCCTGTTACCGGGCTTGAAGTCAGGTATTTGTGCGCCGGGAGATTGGTAGAAAGGAGAATCATAACACATGAGCGGTATTACGGTTGCGGATTTATATGATTTGGAGGAGACGATAGCGGCGGAGTTGTTTGAGGGGGTAACATACCCCTGGGAGGTGCTGCCGAGGATACATGATTTTATTCTGGCTCTGGGGAGCAGGCTGCCGGAGGAGATTTACGAAAAGCGGGGGGAGGATATCTGGGTGGCAAGGAGCGCGAAGATCGCCCCTACCGCCTGCCTGAACGGCCCGTTGATCGTGGACGAGGAGGCGGAGATCCGGCACTGCGCTTTTGTCCGGGGGAATGCCATCGTAGGGAAGGGAGCCGTGGTGGGGAATTCCACGGAGCTGAAGAATGTGGTGCTGTTCAACAAGGTGCAGGTGCCCCATTACAATTATGTGGGGGACAGCGTGTTGGGCTACAAGGCTCACATGGGAGCGGGCTCCATCACCTCCAACGTGAAGAGCGACAAGACCCTTGTAGTAGTCAAGGGGGAGGGAATCCGAATCGAGACGGGCCTGAAGAAGATGGGAGCCATGCTGGGAGACAATGTGGAGGTAGGCTGCAACAGCGTGTTGAATCCCGGCACGGTCATCGGCCGGGAATCCAACATTTATCCCACCTCCATGGTGCGCGGGGTCATACCCGCCCGCAGCATTTACAAGAGCAGGACGGAGATCGCGGAGAAGAACTGAAAAATCGGTTTATGAAAAAATCATAAGGATTTTGTTGCATTAATCGTAATAAGATAATAAAATGTAAATAGGGAAAGTATGTATATGTGGAAGAAGAACCATACTAATAAAGGAGGTGTTTATTATGGCAACTTCGAGCATCACGAAAAATTTTGTTATTGCCGGCAAGGAACAGGTGGAGATGTTTGTCAATGCGATTGAAGAATCTGCCAAAAACCGTCCTGTTCGTACTCCGGTAAATGTGAAATTTATTGAAACAGAGGATGAATTGAGAAAATTTATGAGATTCAGGGAAATGAAAGAAAAGGAGAAATTAAATGCCAATAACGGATAAATTTTTTGCAATCAATATCCGTAAGTATTTGGCATTAGGAGATGACCAAGAAGCCGGGGAGCCTGCGCTTATTAAGCTGCTCTCCGCATTTTCCTGTCCGAAAAATCCGGATGTTGAACGGTTTTTGAAAAAAAGTGCAATTGAGTTTACCAAAAAGAACCAGTCAGTTACATATCTTGTTTTTTCCAAAGATAATGGAGATATGTTAGGTTATTTTACTCTTGCATTAAAGCCATTAACGGTTCGTGGCGAAACGGTAAGTAATACCACGAAAAGGAAATTGCTGCGTGTCAGTGAGTTGGATAAGGATTCAGATACTTATACCATGTCTGCATATCTTATAGCCCAGCTTGGGAAAAATTACGCGGGTGGCAGTGATAAGGAAATTTCAGGGAATGCGCTTATAGAGCTTGCTTGGATGGTGATTGAGGAAGGGCAGTATAGGTATGGTGGCATGGTAACTTTTTTGGAAGCGGAGAATGAGGAAAAACTTTTATCTTTTTATCGTGACAACCGCTTTTCACAGTTTGACACCAGACAGATTACATCAGATACAGATGAGCCGCATGAGCTGGTGCAGCTTTTAAGGATGCTCTAATATACAACCCCAGTAGAGAAGGATTGCTCTGAAGCGTTATGCTGCGTTTGGTGCTAAAAAGGAGTTATTCGGCCGGATGATACTTGTTGTTCAAATGAAAACGGGGGAGGGATCATGATGTACAAAATGAAGCCCAGGTATCTTAATTCGTTGATATGTCTTCTGCTGGCGGCGGTTCTCTTGCTGTCGGGCTGCGGAGGGGATTCCGCCCTGCCTTCGGACGCATCGGGACAGGCGACGGAGGGCTCCGGGGCGCAGAATACAGATGTGAATCAGGCGCAGGGAACGGATGTTTACGCCGACGGGCTACATTATCGGGTCACGGAGAAAGAGCTTCCCGACCCGTTGGAAGCCCTTGCAGAGACTTCTGAGCTGCGGGAAATGTTTCCGCCTATGACGGATGCCCCGGATGCGGAGCTGACCCTTTCTCTTCAGGATACCTTCTCCGCGGACGGAGTTCTGCTGTTGCTCTATAATATTGCCTACATAACGGAGGAATACGGGGAGGTCCCCGGTCTCGGCTACTGTCTCTGCGTGCTGGAGCCTCCCTACGAGCAGTGGAGCAGTTATCTCTTTTCTTCGGAGCTCTGGGCAGTAACCTACGAGGATTCCTCTTCGTTTGTCCCTTTAGTCAGAAAAATCGTCGGCGTCGGCAGGGAGGGTGTGTATTTGGATATATCCGAGGACGCCATCGGTCTCTACGGAGGCCCGGAAAACAGCAGACGCCTGGAGGAAATTGAGATGGGATCCTTTCCCGCACATCTTGTACTGTATTCGGCGGATGAAACTATCTATACCGTTTCCTCGCTTCCCGGTGCAAACGACTTCGGCAGCTTCACCTCCTATGACAATCAGATGAAGCCCATACAGACCCAGAATCTGGAGCATGGATTGTCCGGCTGTCTCTCCTACGGCTCAGAGACATTATGGTACGGCGTTGATTCCGACGGGAGCCTCGGGGTCTGGGATAAGCCCAACGGGACCCGGCTGTTTTCCCTTGGAAATATGGTTGCCGCCTCCTCTGATTTCCTGCTCGCCGGGTCCCCGGAGGGAGGATTTGTCCTGGCGGATACCAGCGGCGTCTGGACGGGAACGGGGGAGGGAGCCCTGCAAAAAGTCCTGTCCTTTGCGGAAAAAGGATATGCCCTGCAGGAGGTGCTGGCCGTAAACGTCAACGAAGACGACACGATCTCCCTGGTCGTGCGCTTTGAGGATAAGCTCTATCTGCTGACACCGGCGCAGACGGAAACGCCGGATAAGCAGACGATCACCGTTGTCTGTTCCGGTCGGTTTGACGACGTGACCGCTGCCTTCAACCGGCAGAGCGACAAATATCAGGTGGTTCTTGTCAATCCCTTTGAATCAGGCGATATTGACGCTTACTGCAGGCAGCTTCAACTGGATCTGTCCGCAGGAGGAGGCCCGGATCTACTGGAATCCTGGCTTATTGACTTTGAGGGCGGTATCAGCAACGGATTTCTGGAGCCCTTGGATGACGTTGTGGAAAACTCTGAGGACTATTGGCCTGCCGCTCTGGAGGACGGCAAAAGGGGCGGCGTCCAATATTCCATCCCTTACCATGTGGCGCTGTCCTTCCTTGTGACTTCCGAATCGTTGGCAAAGGACATGGAATCCTGGACCCTGGAACAGATGATGGATGCGGTGCAAAGCTCTCCTGCGGAAGCCCTGCAGAAGGATTTTTCCGGTCTGGACATTGCCCTGGAATACGGCCTGACGCCCCGGGACAATCCGGAATTTATCGATTATGAGGCAGGCGTAAGCCATCTGGCGGAACAGCCCTTTCTTGATTTCCTGGAGTTTGCGAAGGAATATGGGGATGATCTGTATTATTCTGCGGACAACAGCGAGGCGGCGGAATATTATCAGGACGGCAGGCTGGCGGTACACTTACTGGAAATGACATACCCCAATGATCTGCTCTTTGCCCGCTCCTGCTTCCGGGGCCGGGAGGTGCTGATCGGTATGCCTGCCGCCCAGGGCCGCGGAGTGTATATGAGCAGCAATCAGCTCTGCTTAAACAGCAATTCCCAATGTAAAGAAGGCGCCAGGGAATTCCTGCGTTACCTGATATCTGAGGAAGGACAGACGAAGTATGTTCAGGGTAGTAAAGACTCTTTCGCAAAGCAGTATGGGCTTTTCATACCCGACTTCTTCTCCTGCCGCAGGGATGTGACCGAGGCGTCTCTGCAGAGCTATCAGGAAAATGTGCCGAAAGGCAATTCCTCTGGACGCCTGGGCATATATATAGAAGACACTCCTCTGGACGAAACGCAGTTGGAGCAGTTCCGGGCGCTGTTTGAGGACGCCCGGCCGGAGTGGACTCTTCCCTCAGCCATATACGACATGGCCTGCGAGGAGCTGGGGCCTTATTTCGCCGGGGACTGTACCGCGGAGGAAGCGGCGGCCAAGCTGCACAGCCGGGTACAGCTTTACTTCGACGAGAATAAGTAGGAGAAGTAGTGAAGTTCCGATACGGAAAGCTATAGTTATTCACAGCCCAATTATAGGCAGCTATCCGGCGGGCAGGGGAAAGCCCCTCTGGAGCACAAGGCGCGAAAGACGTTTGGATGAGCAAGGGACGGCGGGCAGGGGAAGGCCCCTCCGGAGCACAAGACGCGAAGGGCGCGGCGATGAGCCTCGGGCACTGCAATGCGGGTTGCGTCCCCGCATCGCAGGAGTCTCATCTCTGCATCGCGTCAAGTGTGCACCGGATGGGCTTCCCCTGCCCGCCTGCTATACTATACGGCAACGGAAATATTGGCTGTAGGATTCAGAGGGAAAAGACAGGTTGCCGGGACGGAAAACAGAGTTTCCGATGGGGAATTTTCCGTCTCGTCAACCTGTTTTCCGTTCCGTCGCTTGCGTAATGCCGCGTTTGGTGCTAAAAAGAAGTTATCCGGCCGGATGATACTTGTTGTTTAAATGAAAAAACGAAATATGAGGTGTACAGGTGATGGCTGAAAAGACAAAAAGGCGTTTTGGAAAAGCGGCAGTGTTGGCAGCTCTGGTTCTGATTTTGGGCGTGGTATGTGTGGTTGGCTGGCGGATACGAAAAGAAAAAGAATGCGTGAAATATGAATACACGAATCCTTATGGCTATGTATATGTGCTGATACTACAGGGCGACGGAACATTTTCCTTGGGTAGTCCTTTAAGCAGTCGTGCGTATCCTACGGAGCTTCTCAAACATAATCTTTACCGTTGGGAGGATGATATGCTGGTACTGGTAAGCGGTACTTCGGACGCCGCGCTGTATTTCCGTCAGGATGGGGACACGCTGGTATATCAGAAGGAGTTGTCTAGTGGGACGAGCGATTACAATATATTAAGTGATGCGGTTTTTGAGAGAACAGAGTGATGCCCTCCTGAAAGCTCTGCAAGACAGTGCGTACCGGCGCACGCCCTTGTTTCAACGCTTGGACAGACACATGTCGTTGCCTGTCAACTACTATTCATATTTGTAGAATGGATTGTGAATATGTCCTTTTCGGAGCGGAGACAGTGAAGTGGACGAGGATGCCCTTATCGTGAGGGCATCCTTTTTTTGGTGCACAGAGCCGCATATGAAATTTTGTCGCTTCGCAATATGCGGCCCGCGCGGCGGGTGGACTTCCGTGCGTTAGTTGTATTCCGGCGTAATATATGGTAATATGCAAAGTACGAAAGGGAAAAACAGGTTTCCGATACGGAAAGTTCAGGATTTCCAAATCGTCCGCTCCGAAACTATTCCGTATTCCGATCCTTTTTGATATGATGCAGAAGGGAGACAGTATGAGAAAGATTGTGCTGAGTGATAATCTGAAAGAACTGCGAACGGAGAAAGGGATAACGCAAAAGGCGTTCGCGGAGGCGCTCCATGTGTCTGACTCCGCGGTTTCCAAATGGGAAAACGGTCAGAACGAGCCGGATGCGGGAATGCTGCTGGAAATTGCCGGATACTACGGTATCTCGGTGGAGGAGCTGCTGACGGGAAAACAGGGAGACGTCTCCGGCGGACAGGAGGCTGTCCCGGACGTCGATGCGGGTTCCCGGGCGGATGACGTGTTGAATGCGGCTTCCGGGGAAAAGTCGGAAAGGAAGCGGAAGTGGCTTGCGGCGGCCCTGGCGCTGGTATGTGCGGCGTCTTTTTTCACGGGCATTGGAGCCTGGATTCATGCCTTGAGCAACCCGGCCTCTTCCTCAGACTTTCCTTATCCTTATGAGATTGTGGCGGAGCGTTATGTTGAGGATCCAAATTATGGAGAGATTTATGAGATGTCTGTTTTGTGTCCCGGGGAGCTTTCGATGGATGCCGTGCATGAGATTTCGGATGATATTGAGTATTGGTGGAGGCGCAGCGAGGTATATGACGAAAAAGTTGTCGCGATAAAGATTTTGATCAATGATAACAGAAGGATGGCCGAGGAGTTCAGAACAGACATGCAGACGTATATTATTTATACGATTATTCAGGAAGAGAACTTTCTTCAGGAAGAGTATTATTGACAGTGTTTCAAAAATATAGATTACGGAGGCATTATATTTATATGAGTAAACTGTATGAAATGAAACATAAATATATGAAATCCTTGATATGCCTTCTGCTGGCAGCGGTTCTCCTGCTGGTGGGCTGCGGGGATTCCTCCCGGCCTTCCGGCTCTTCGGAACAGGCGGATTCTGAGGCGGAGGCTCTCAACTACCGCATTACGGAGCGGCTTATTCCGGATCCGGAGGAAGGGTTCCATCAAGAGGCGGCGGAAAACGAAATGCTTTCTTTAATGGATTCTTATTCCGCAGGAGAAAAATTGTATTATCTGTATAAGATCGAGCGGGATGAAGGCGGGGAATATTACGTTATCGGCGGTTATTATCTCTGCGTCCTGGAGCCGCCCTATGAACAGTGGAACGCTTATACCATGGATCTTGAAGACTGGTCTGAAGAACGTCCCTATGAGCCGGTCTACATCGTGGGCGCCAGTGAAGAGGGGATATACCTTTCTCTGAACGCTCCGGATGAAAACAATCATTGGGATCCTGCCTGTCTTGGGCTGTACGGCTGGGACGAGAGCTGTCAGCTTCTGGAGGAGCTCCCGGCGGATCCCTGGCAGCAGATGGCGCTGTATTCCGCGGGAGAGACGCTGTACTCTGTTTCAGGGTACAGCGTTACTTCCTACAACAAGCAGTTAAAGCCTGCCAGGACGCAGAATCTGGAGGAGCAAATCCGCGGCTGTTTTATCGATCAGTCCGAGATCCGCTGGTATGGCTTTGACGGAGAGGGAAATCTTACAATCTGGGACAAGCCCGGCGGGAAAAAGCTGTTTTCTCTGGGGAACATGGTGAACGCTTATTCCGAATTCCACCTGAACAGGTTCTCAGACGGAGAATTTATAATGGCGGACGCCGGCGGCGTCTGGCGGGGAAAGGGAGACGCTCCGCTGAAAAAGACGCTGGCCTTTTCGGAAAAGGGTTATACGCCGGAGGAAATTCTGATTCTTACCCCGGAAGCGGACGGCAGTCTCTCTCTTGTTATATTTTTTGAAGATGCGCTCTATCTGCTGACTGTGGAGGAGACGGAGACGGCCGAGAAGCAGGAGATCACTTTGGTCTCCGGTGGCATCGGAGACTTGCGAGACGTTGCTGCGGGCTTTAACCGCAAGAGCGAAGAGTATTATATCTCCCTGGTTGATCCTTCTGATTCCGGTGACAGGGAGGCTTATCTTCAGAATCTCCGGATGGAGATGGCAGCCGGCGGCGGGCCTGACCTGGTGGATCTCTGGGTCGCCGGAGGCGACGGCGCCATAGAAAACGGTTATCTGGAGCCGCTGGATGATCTGATAGAGGATCCTTCCGCCTATTGGCCTGCTTGTCTGGAATGCGGAAAGACGGGCGGGGTGCTCTATTGTATGCCTTATAGTGCCGGACTGTTTTTTCTGGCGGCGTCCGAGTCTCTGACGGGGGAACTGGAATCCTGGGATCTGGAACAACTGATGGCTGCCGTGCGCAATTCTCCGGCGGAGACGCTGGTAATCAGGCAGGACAGTATGGATATTGTGCTGTCTTATGGCCTCATGACCCCGGAGAATCCGCAGTTTATCGATTATGAGGCGGGGATCAGCCACCTGACGGAGCAGCCCTTTCTGGATTTCCTGGAGTTCGCAGGGGACTATGGGGACGAACTGTATTACACTACTGATAGTGTGCTCAACAATTACGCGGAGGCGGCGGATTACTTTCGTGAGGGCAGGATCGCGGTGTACCAAATGTATTTGACTACCCCCAGCGACCTGCTCTTTGCCTCCACCTGTTTTCAGGGGCGGGAGTCCCTGATCGGCTGGCCCTCCGCTCAGGGGAGAGGGGTGGAGATGAGGGCGGACACGCTCTGCCTGAACGCCAATTCCTCCTGCAAGGAGGGAGCCAGGGAATTTCTGCGGTATCTGATATCGGAGGAAGGACAGCTTCGATATGTACAAAACAAAAGTATGGAGGATCAGATTCGTTTTTCCTGCCGTCGGGATGTGACGGAAAAAGCGTTGGAGATTTACCAGAACCTGCCGAGGGTGCAACATGCTCTCTCCAGCACAATATCTTATGGGGTCGAATATGAGATCGTTCCTTTGAGCGAAGAGCAGATCCTTCAGATCCGGGCATTGTTTGAGGACGCGAAGCCGGAATTTTCCTGGCCTACGGAAATCTATAACATAGCCTGCGAGGAGTTGGAGCCCTATTTCGCCGGGGACTGTACCGCGGAGGAAGCGGCGGCCAAGCTGCACAACCGGGTACAGCTTTACTTTGACGAGAATAAGTAGGAGAAGCAGTAAGCAGGTATGCTATTATTTCATCAGCAGAGACGAAATAAAATATGATAATGGCGGTAAATAAGGGTGTGGAAAACGAGGGAGGAATCGTGATGTACAAAATGAAACCCGGGTATATGAAATCCTTGATATGTCTTCTGCTGGCAGCGGTTCTGCTGCTGTCGGGCTGCGGAGGGGATTCCTCCCTGCCTTCGGATTCATCGGGTCAGTCTGCGGAGGGCTCCGGCGGCTCCGGGGCGCAGCAGGAGGATCCCGCCGATCCCATGACTTATCAACTGACGGAGCAGCTTATAGAGGAACCCTATGATTTCTTTCTGGAAAATGACGCCCAGGAGGGACAGTATCTCACCCTTTGCGCCGACTTTTCCTCTGAGGGGCGGCTGTATTGTATCTATGATATTTTGCGCAAGGGCGAGCAGTATGATATATACGAGGGCAGCTATCTCTGCGTGCTGGACGCGCCTTATGACCGATGGAGCAGTTATGTCCTTCCCTACGACTGCTGGCCTGCCGAGGAGGGGTTTGAATACTTTGTCCGGGGCATTGCCGGGGTTACGGAGGACGGTGTTTATCTGAGCCTGGCCTGGGCGGATCATGGGGTCACGGGGGATCAGCTCTGCCTCGGATTCTACGGCTGGGACGGCAGTTGTCAGGTTTTGCGTCAGCTTACGGCGGACTCTTACTCCCTGCCTCTCGCGCTGTACCCCATAGACGACGTTCTGTATACCCTCTCGCAAACCTCCGGCAGTCTCAGCGCTTTCGACGAGGAGATGCAGCCCATTCTTCTCCAGAATACGGAGGATAAGATGCGCGGTTGTCTCACCGCCGGAGGGGAGAATCTGTGGTACGGCCTGGATAGCCAGTCCAACCTGGCTGTCTGGGACAAGCCCGGCGGAGAAAAGCTCTTCACCCTGCGGGAACAGATGAACCGCTTTGGTCAATTCCTCCTCACCCGATCCGCGGACGGCAGCTTTGTTCTGGCGGACACCAATGGCATCTGGACCGGGGATGGAGAAGCTCTGATGGAAAAAGCGTTGTCTTTCCGGGACAGAGATTATATTCTGGAGGAAATTCTGGGGGTGAACGTCAATGAGGACAACAGCCTCACCCTCTTTGTCCGTTTTGACGACAATTTCTATCGGCTGACGGCGGAGCCCTGCCTGACCTCAGAGCTTCCCGAACGTCAGGAGATCACGGTGGTCGCCGGCACCTCGTCTGCACTGGAAACGATCGCTGTTACCTTTAACCGCAAGAATCCGCAGTATCATGTAACCATTGCGGATCCCTTTGAATGGGGCGACTATCCGGATTACCGCACGAATCTGCAGATGGAGATATCCGCAGGCCGGGGGCCGGATATTCTCTGCTCCTTTGCGCTGGACATAGATGGCTGTATTGAGAACGGTTATCTGGAACCGCTGGACGACATTATAGAACAGTCCGCCGATTATTGGCCCGCCGCCCTGGAGGCCGGAACCTCCGGCGGCCGTCTGTACGGCGTACCCTATAGCGTCAGCCTGTCTCTCATGGCTGTCTCCGAATCTCTGGCCGGGGAAATGGATAGCTGGAGCCTGGAGCAGATGATGGA
>N._stephensi_709_foregut__coassemble_630_pt1 | contig 12399 bp, 14 predicted proteins | sample N__stephensi_709_foregut__metabat2_high_PE_003 | metagenome-assembled genome bin N | reverse complement strand
AGAAAGCGATGCTTGCCGCGTGAGTGCTGATATTATGTTTTTTCATCTGGGCCCCGAAATCCCCCCAGATCAGATACAGCTTGCGAATCACTCTTCTTCTCCTTACTCTACTCGTAAATACACCTTGGGCTGCAATCCTCATAAAAGTACGCTAAAATATCCCAGGCATTCCATCCGGCCTTGGCCATTTCCTTGGCTCCGTTCTGGCTCATCCCTACGCCGTGTCCGAAGCCTCCTCCGATCAAGGTATATCCTACCACATTTCCGTTCTCTTTTCCAGTCGATATGGAAAAAAAGCTGCTGGGAAGCAATGTAGGGGCGGAGACCTCTTTTCCATCTTGCCTCACCACTGGCGACTCTCCGTTGTTCAGAACATATCTGATATTGTATCCCGTGATTACCTTATAGGTGCCGCGTTCCGCCTCGATCACAAGCTCATCCGCCGTGCCTCCCGCTCCCCGGGTCTCCACATAAATATCCTGTATCTTTCCCAGGCCCCGTATGTCCTTGCTCACATACTCTCCGTCCTCCAATGTCAACACCTGGGCGCTGTTGGCCGCATAGCGCTTCTGTAAGAGCTCCAGCATCCTGTCGCTATCTATCTCCTCCACTTCATAGGTCCATCTGTACCAGCTTTCATTTACCTCAAAGTCATCCGGATTTTTCGATGCGATAAACGCCGCAAAGGTCTCTTCGTCCTGAAGCTGCTCCCCCAGCGCCTCCACATCTTCCGCTCCCTGACCGGCCAATGTCTGTGCCATGGCCGTCCTGCTCAGGGGCAGCGCGCGCAAATAGGTCAGTTGGAGCGCCGCCGCTGTCTTCCACACGGTAGCGTCGCTTCCCACGCCGCAGGATGTGGAATAGTAATAGGTCTCAGCCAGCTCTCCTGAGTCCGTGTAAAGCAACTGTCCATAGGTGTCCTTTACCGCCGTTGTAGCGCGCTCCTGTTCCAGAATATTGTTGTAGACCTGATAGGTGGTGCTGTCGTCCAGATGGGCGCCGTATTGAGGCAACCCCGCGTGCTCCATATGTCCGTAAGCATAAGTCCTGGCGCAGATTGCCTGGGCCTTCAGCGCCTCCCCGGGATAGCTTGCCGGCATTTCGCTTGGCACAACGCTGTACAGATATTCCTCCAGCAACACTTCATTGATCACCACGATCCCGTCCTCGGTGCGCAGCACTTCCATCTTTCCCCGGTAGGAGGGGGTCCCCTGACTGCGGGTTCCGCTCTTTAAGATCACCTTCCCGGTCAGCACATCCGGGACGATCCACACTCTGTCGCCCTCGAAATAAGGACTGTCATATGTAAAGGAGACCTCCTCTCCCGCCTGATGGGCTTCTGTCTTTCTGTCGTCGTAGGCTCCGTATATGACCGTAAACCCTGTGTCCGAAGTCATGACAGGATTGGTATGAAAACGTCCTGCCGGATCCGTCTCCTTGATCAGGACGCGAATGGAGTCCATAGCTTCCTCCTTTACCAGGAGGATTCCGCAGATTTCCCCGTTCTCGATACAGAGATCGGTAAAATCATATCCGAAGCGGATATCCCTCGCCGTACACATGGCCAAGCTGTCATAGAGGCGATAGCCCTTGTAATCGTCCGCCAGCGGCAGCTTCCCATAGCCCTCTATCTCAATGCCGTTTTCATCCGCGCTTAAGATCCGTCCGTTGATTTTTTCCTTTTTGAGAACAATATTCGTCACGTATCCGTCGGTCAGCGTCACATCCGCCAGTTGTTCCCGCACGGGCTCCCCGGGGCGGTACGATATCTCTTCCTCCGAATGCTCCGCTCCGTCGTTGCCCCAGATGCGGGTTCCCTTCCCGCTCTCTGCGATCCCCCATTCATAGGACTCCCGCTGCCCGTCGTGAAAGACCAGGATTCCCTCCTCGCTCTCCTCCAGGATCCACACATTGGGCAAAAATTCTATCCAGGGAATGGTGATCTCGCGGATGGGCTTGCCCTGTTCTTCCTCTTCGCCGTGAAAAATAAGCAGGAGCAGCTTTCCAGCCAGCAGGATCAGTAACAGCAAAAACCCCAACAGGCACAGGAATGCCTTCAGTTGCATTCGCTGGGATCTATTCATATGAAACCGGTTTTTGTTCAAGTGTGCCTCCTTTTCCGTTGAAAAAGAGCAGCCGTAAAGGGCTGCCCTTTTCTTTCGTTTTCCCCCGAAAATGCCGCCTCTTGTCTTTTGACTCCTAGCAATGCTAGGTGGGCAACCGCAGCCACGTTTTTGCCTTCCCTTGCGATCCTCTGTAAGAGTGAGGGCCTGACAGCCGCCTGGCGATATAGGAATCCCGTTTAAAGAAATGTAGGTTCAAAAATGAACAAGAGTCATCGGGCATCTCAGGTTATTACTATTATAGCTGATTCCTCGTTTATTTACAATAGAAAATTCATCCAACTTTTGGATTGTCTGCAAGTGACGACCCGCAGCCGCAGTCTCCCCGCAACACACGGTGCAATGGGCGTTCCGCTGAGCCCCGGGCCTGCGATGCGGAGTGCCGCCTCCGCATCGCGAGTGACGGCCCACAGCCCCAGTCTCCCCGTAACACACGGTGCAATAAGCGTTCCGCTGAGCCCCGGGATTGCAATGCGGAGTGCCGCCTCCGCATCGCGAGTGACGGCCCGCAGCCACAGTCTCCCCGTAACACACGGTGCAATAAGCGTTCCGCTGAGCCCCGGGATTGCAATGCGGAGTGCCGCCTCCGCATCGCATGGGTCTCATCTCCACATTGCACAAAGTGTGTTTCGGGGAGACTGGGGCTGCGGGCCTGTTTGGGGCAGACAGTCTAACTGCTTCGCGGGGCTTCTTTGCACATTGCGACGTGTGTTCGCTGCAGCTTCTCTCCTCTATGGTGCCACGTCTCTGGTGTAGAACAGGGTGCCGTCGGCGCCGTAGAAGCTGTAGCGGAAGCCGCTTGGGCTGATACCGTAGGCAGCGGAGAATGTCGTAGACATGTCTTCGCTTAAATATGCCGCAGTGTCCACCAGATTGTCGAAAAAGTTCGTCATTTCCTCCTCGGAAAGGGTGCGGTAGGCGGAATCATCCGTGATGTGAAATTCATACACATAGATATTTCCGTCGGCGGAATGGTCGAAGGTCAGCCCCAATCCGGCGAACTGCTCATTGATCCGGGTAACGATGGCGGCTGCGTCCTCCGATTCCAGCCACTCCTGCAGATTTACATACTGCCCGGAAGTGGTGGGAAGCTCGGGGAGAAGGACACCGTCCGATCCGACGGAAATATCCTGGGAATAGATCAGGCTGCCGTCTGCGTTCAGGTAATTCATGCGGATCACATTGAGCGGTAGCCCTGCATCCCGATAGGCTTCTATGTTCTCCGCCAGAACGGATGCCGCATTATTTTCCAGGTTCCCGGCAATCTCCCGGATCACATCCTCCCGGCTGAGAGAAGCGAAATCAATCTGTTCCGTAAATTGATAATTATAAATCATGATGTCAGGCTCCTGAATGGTGACAAAAAAGTTCTCGCCCAAGTCGTTCAGTACTTCGTTGGTAATCTCCTCAAGGGCTGTGCGGTACTCGCTGTTGTACCACTCCGTCAGGGTTGCAAAAGAGGGAAAGTCGCCGTCGAGAAGGCTGCTGTCTAAGAGACTGCCATCATAGGGATCATTGGACACAATACCGTTGTCGATAAGACTGTTGTCCTGCATATTCTGGGAAGGCTCATTTTCCGCTGTCTGACTGTTCTGCGGATCCTGAGCGGAACCGCTCTGGGAAGCCGCCCCGTCGCCGCAGGCGGAAAGAGATACGATAAGAAGGGCAGCCAGGCCGAGTAATAAAAATTTATTTTTCATGATCTTTTCACGCTCCGTTCTTCCGTGTGTATGCAGCCGGACGCCGCAAACGCCATTCCCCTCTGCTTCTTTCTGATTGCCATTATCATTTTCCGATTTTTCATTCTGCTTTGCTCTAATTCCTGCTCGTCTATCTTTTGAAGCGGATTGGGAACAATAAGCTGCATTGGCCTGTCCTCATAAAATAAATCGTTCAGATAACCTTCTTCTCTCATTATAAATCCCCTTTCATTCATAAAACAGTCCTGTTTCTCCACACTGTTTCAAAAAAGAACGCGCTATATCATAATGTTCCTTGACTGTAAGATTCCTAGTTGCTTTCGCAGAAAATTCCTTAAACAACGCAAACGCTTTATGAAAATCATAATGCCTATCCTTATACAAATAATGAATCGTTCCCTGATTTGATACCACGGAAATAACAGCTACCGTAGAATAAACCAGAAAGAAACGAATATCCTCAAGCGAGAACGTCTGTGGTGAGGGATGGTTATGCAAAACAACCACCGATACGCTGCCGACCGATGTCAGTATATGGTTTGACAACGTATCCGAGGTTATTTGTACACTATGCTCCGTCCCATAACTGATTCCATATTCATCCAGCGGCATATCTGCATTAATATCACAAGTAATTGCAACCTCATTGCTGTCATTAAATTCTTTAGATAACGACAACACATCCCTTGCCAACTGCTGCATAACCATATTCTGTTTTTCTGAAAAATCTTTATATCGAATATATGGCACTTTTTCTATCGCAATATCCGTAATATAAACCTTTTCCGTTCTTTTCTTTGCTTGCTCTAATTCCTTATCGCTTTCCATAAAATGCTTTCACCTGTTTTTTATTATATATAGATATATCAAATAAATCCATATATTTTTCTTGCATAGCTCAAATATAGCTCAAATACTGTGTTCATCCCAACATCACAGCTCCCGGAACCTCCGTCTCCTTCTTCAGCCACTCCGCCTCCTCTTTCGTCAGATAAGGCGAAATCCTTTGATAAACCTCATGCTGATAGGCAACCAGATAACAGCGCTGCACGTCGTTTAACCGCTTCAGCTCAATGGCCTCCATATCGATAGGCACCCAGGTCAGCGTCTTAAAGTGCATAAACTGTCCGTATTCGTTTTTTTCATCGTTCTCCGCCACCATCACATTTTCAATGCGGATGCCATGGCTGCCCTCAATGTAGATACCGGGCTCGTTCGTAATGTCCATGCCCGCCTCAATGATAGCCTCCGTCTGACCAGCCGTAAATCTCCATCTCATATTCTGGGGACCCTCATGCACATTCAGAATATACCCTACGCCGTGCCCCGTTCCGCACTTGTAGTCCAGCGCCATATTCCAAATCGGCTGACGCGCCAAAATATCCAGGTTCCGCCCTGTACATCCGTGCAGCCAACGGGCGTTTGTGAGCTGCAGCATCCCTGCCGCCACCATGGTGTAATGCAGCTTCTGCTCCTCCGTGACCGGCCCCAGCACAACCGTCCTGGTCACATCTGTGGTTCCCCCGAGATACTGCCCGCCGGAATCAATGAGATACAATCCCTCGGGCTTTAAAACCGCATGACTTTCCTCCGTTGGCTCATAGTGCATCATGGCCGCATTTGCGCCGTATGCCGAAATAGAAGGGAACGACAGGTCAATACACTCCGGGATCTCCCTCCGAAGGGCCTCCAACTTATCCGCCGCCGTAATCTCCGTAATCTCCTGCTTTCCGATATTTGTCTTGAGCCAATAAATAAATTTTGTCAGGGCCACGCTGTCCTTTAAAAACACTTTCTCCATGTTGGCCAGCTCCGTGGGATTCTTCACCGCCTTCAGGGCCTCCGTTGGATTCGCCTTCTCCACCACCGTCTGCTTTTCCGCCACGATCTTATAGAAAGCATAGCTGCAGTTGTTCCTGTCCAGCAGCACCGTATGCCCGGCCGCCAGACCCTTCAGGTACTCCGCCACCGTGCCGTATTCCTTTAATGTAACCTGCTTCCCATCAAGGTATCCCCTGACTGCCGCATCGAGGGCACAGCCCTGAATAAACAGCACCGTCTCCGACTCTGTGAGCCAGACATAGGACATGGCTACCGGATTACACTCCACATCGCAGCCCCTGATATTAAAGAGCCACATAATGTCATCCAGCTTGGTGAGAAGCAGGCTGTCCGCCCCTTCCTCCGTCACCTTCTCCATGACCTTTTTACGCTTTTTCTCAAAGCTCATTCCCACCAGCTCTTCCGCCAGCACCGTCACCCTGCCTGCCGGAAACGCCGGACGGTCCGTCCAGATCTGCTCGGAAAGATCCCTGTCATAGACAAACCGAATTTCTTTGTCCGCCAGCTTCTCCTCATATTCCATTCCCCGGAACATAGACACCACCCTGCCGTCGAACCCCAGGGTCTCTCCCTGCTTCATGTTCTGCTGTAAGAACTCCGAGATCGTCGGTACTCCTTCGTCCTGCATCCGAAACAGCTCTACCGTAGTGCCTGCCAGCTCCTTCTCCGCCTGGATAAAATACCTTCCGTCCGTCCAGAGCCCGGCTCCCTCCTGCCATACCAGAAGCGTACCGTTGGAGCCGGAGAAATTGCAAAAATATTCCCTCACCTTAAAGTAATCGTTCACATACTCTGAACCGTGATAGTCATCCGTTGGCATCATATAGAAATCTATGCCTTCCCGTGCCATCGCTTTTCGCAGCGCCGCAAGTCGCTCCTGAATCACCTTGTTCTCCATACCGATCACCATGCCTTTCCTAAGATTTCACCACACCTTGAGGTACCCACCCTCTCGCATCCCAGCTCCAGGAACATTTCCAGATCCTCCCGGGTGGACACGCCGCCGGCCGCTTTCATCTTCACATTCGGCCCGATATACTTTTTAAAGAGCTCCACATCCTCCCTCGTAGCGCCGCCGGTGCCGAAGCCCGTGGAGGTCTTGATGTAATCCGCCCCTGCGGCGGTTACTGCCCGGCACATGGCGATCTTTTCCTCCTCCGTCAGGTAACAGGTCTCAATGATCACCTTCAGAATATGGCCGCCGCACTCCTTTTTCAGCGTCCGGATTTCTTCCTCCACCTTGTCAAAAAGTCCGTTCTTCACATCACTGATATTGACTACCATGTCGATCTCATTACAACCGTCCGCCAATGCCTGCCGCACCTCCGCCACCTTGGCCGCAGTCACACTGTAGCCGAGGGGAAACCCTACCACGGTGCAGATGTTGACCTTGTCTCCGTAAGCGTCGTGAATCCGCTTAATATATGTGGGCGGCACACAGACGCTTGCCGTTTGGTACTCCACCGCCTCGTCGCACAGACGCACAATATCCTCCCATGTGGCAAATGCCTTTAATTGCGTGTGATCCACATGTCCCAACATTTCCTGTGTCGTCATAGTCCCTCTCATTCCGCCGCACAAACGGCATTTCATCAGAAAGGCGGAGCATTCCGCTCCGCCGTCCTTATTTGTGTGGGGCTGTTTATTCAGCCTCATTTTCCTTTTCCCGTTTGCGCTCGGATTGCCTGATAGCTTTTTCTACAACTCGCTTTGCTCCGTCGTAGTTTTCGCTATTCAAAAGTTCTTGGAGTGCGTATAGGAAGAAGATAAATTCATCTCTGGTCATGTCTTCCATGTCCTTTTCCTTTTTTTATTGCGGAAGTTCTTTCCGCGATTTCACTTTTAGGCTTTAGGGCCTGCGGCAACCAGTGCCTTGCCTGCGTCGTTCCCCTCGTACTTTGCAAAGTTCTTGACAAATCTGCCTGCCAGATCCTTTGCCTTGGTCTCCCAATCAGCAGCGTTCGCATAGGTATCGCGGGGATCCAGAATACCGGTATCCACGCCGTTCAACTGGGTAGGAATCTCAAAGTCAAAGAGAGGAAGCTTCTTGGTCGGCGCCTTGTTGATGTCGCCGCTCAGGATAGCGTCGATGATCCCGCGGGTATCCTTGATGGAAATACGCTTTCCGGTGCCGTTCCAGCCTGTGTTCACCAGGTATGCCTTCGCGCCGCTCTTCTGCATCTTCTTAACGAGCTCCTCAGCATACTTTGTAGGATGCAGCTCCAAAAATGCCTGGCCGAAGCAAGCGGAGAAGGTAGGTGTGGGCTCGGTGATCCCGCGCTCCGTGCCTGCCAGCTTTGCCGTAAAGCCGGAAAGGAAGTAGTACTGGGTCTGCTCGGGTGTCAGGATAGACACGGGAGGCAGCACGCCGAACGCATCCGCCGAAAGGAAGATCACGTTCTTTGCAGCCGGCGCGGAAGAAACAGGACGCACAATATTCTGGATATGATTGATAGGATAAGATACACGAGTATTCTCGGTAACGCTCTTATCGTCAAAATCAATCTTGCCTGCGCCGTCAACGGTAACATTCTCCAGAAGGGCGTCGCGCTTGATCGCGTTGTAGATATCAGGCTCGGAATCCTTGTCCAGGTTGATTACCTTCGCGTAGCAGCCGCCCTCGAAGTTGAACACGCCGTTGTCGTCCCAGCCGTGCTCGTCGTCACCGATCAACAGTCTCTTGGGATCTGTGGAGAGCGTAGTCTTGCCCGTTCCGGAAAGTCCGAAGAAGATCGCGGTATTCTGTCCGTTCATATCCGTATTTGCGGAACAGTGCATGGAAGCAATCCCCTTAAGAGGCAGATAATAATTCATCATGGAGAACATGCCCTTCTTCATCTCTCCGCCATACCAGGTGTTGATGATCACCTGCTCACGGCTGGTAATGTTGAAGGCGACACAGGTCTCTGAATTCAGATTCAACTCCTTATAATTCTCCACCTTTGCCTTGGAAGCGTTGTAGACCACAAAGTCGGGCTCAAAGCTGCTCAGTTCCGCCTCTGTAGGCTGAATGAACATATTCTTGATAAAGTGAGCCTGCCATGCAACCTCAACGATAAAGCGAACCGCCATGCGGGTATCCTTGTTAGCGCCGCAGAAAGCATCCACAACGAACAATCTCTTATTGGAGAGTTCCTTCTTCGCAATCTCCTTCACCTTTGCCCAGGTATCCTCTGACATGGGATGGTTGTCGTTCTTGTACTCGTCAGAGGTCCACCAAACGGTGTCCTTGGAGTTCGCATCCATCACGATGTACTTATCTTTCGGGGAACGTCCCGTGTAGATTCCGGTCATAACGTTCACCGCACCCAGCTCCGTTACCTGACCTTTCTCATAGCCCTCCAGACCGGGCTTGGTCTCCTCCTCGTACAACAGATCAAAGGAGGGGTTGTGTACAATTTCCGTCGTTCCCGTGATGCCGTACTTGCTCAAATCCATTACTGCCATATCTTCTACCTCTCTTCCATATTGTAAATTTTATTAATTTACTATCCCTAATTTTACCATGAAATCATTTATCAGTAAAGCCCATTTTCACAGCTTTTTGCCACGGCTGACTTATTGCTGATTTATTTCCCTCTCTAATAAAATGTTTCCTTGATTTTGTCTGCAGCCTGTGTCTCCGTAAGATCAAAATTCTTCACAAGGGATTCCCGGATATCCGCCTCAGAGCAATTCCCCCGCAGCATTCTCAATATTGTTCCCAGAAGTTCGCTATTCCCCAAACAAGTCCGCATGTGTCCCCGTCCTTGCAAGCTCTAAATACTCTTCATTATAACGATAGATCAGAAGCCAATCCGGTAATATGTGACATTCTTTGAACCCCTTATAATCCCCTTTTAAATCATGAACCCTATTCTTTTCCGGCAGTGCGTCCGGCTTTGCCAATACAGCGACAATAGACTTTAGTAACTCCATTGGCAGACCACGCTTAATGCATTTTTTGTAATCTCTCTTAAACTGTCCGGAATCTTTGACCTTTAACATACGTTAGTTATCCCTCCAGACTTTTCCACAACTCATCCAGCGTGTCAAAACACTCGCCACCTCCACTCTCCAACTCCTGCATTGCCGCTATCGTTTCCGCGTTTGGTTCTTCTCTTTCTGATCCTGCAATAATTCCCTGCAGATAAGCCACTACACAATCAATTTTAAATTCCGGCACTGCGTCCAATAATTGTATTGCCTTTTCTCTCGCACTCATACATTACCCTCTCTTTCCATAAAATTCGCTACGTAGATTTATATTGTATCAATATTTATCCGAAAAATTTGTTCTTAGAAAACAAAAGATATGAGCATTTCTTTTATTTTATCCTACTATTCACAAAAAAGCAATAATCCACATGACATTCCGACAATACAATGTAACAGTTCAGACAGGCCACTGAACTGTTACAAAATGAAAAAGCTTCCCGGGAGAGCAAGTCTCCCGGGAAGCTTTCAGTTCCGTTCCAAAACGGCTTTTCATTGCTCCATATTCAGTTGTATTTCACGCAAACCTGTTAAATTACTTCAGGTTGATGCTCTGGCCTGTATAGATCACGTTTACGTTTGTAATCTGAGGATTCAGAGCTGCCAGCGCAGCCACGGTGGTTCCGTTCTTCGCTGCGATCCTGCTCAGGGTATCGCCCTTCACGATCGTATAGGTAACAGTGCCGGCATTGCCAACCACTGCATCGCTGCTGTAATGAGCTGCCAGATACAGGGGGCCGTAGATGGGAATATTTTCATCATACACAGCCTGGTTGCCGGGGATAACGATGCGGTAATCAACACCGTTGTAAGTGTACTCCATAACCAGAGTAATATTCTTCTCCACCAGCTTCTTCACCATGATCATGTCCAGAGCGTTCCTGCCACTGTCCTTAGTGAGGGTGATCACGCCGTCCACAGGAGTGTTGTTGATCAGTGACATCATATTGTTGAAGTAAGCCTGCGAAGCGGAAACACCGCTGGAAGCAGGACGGCTGCTGCTGTTAGCACTGCTGGTGTTATTGTTGCCAGGGGTCGGGCTAGGTCTGTTTGTAGTGCCAGCACCGGGGGTCGGGCTAACAGGAGTCTCGTCGTCGCCATCATCAACTACTTCGACAATCCTAACGTAACCTACAGGCGAGAAATTCGCAAATGTAGCGTCAAGTTCTCCAGCAGTTTCAACCGTGCAAACCTGATAATCCCAATCATCACCGTGCTGGTGCATAACAAGGTACGTATGACCCTGAACAAATGCAGCATCCGCCAAGGTAATTGTGACATCGCCGGTCTCGCTCGTTCTAGTCACCGTAATCTCAACCGTTGTAACAGTTGCACCGGCCGGTACCTCATACTTTTTCCCGTCCGCTACCTCAGCCTTTACTGCAGCATCATCCAACGCTTCATTTACCTGCTGCTCAAACGCCGCCTTAACCGTCTCCGTAGGTGCAGCTACCTCAACCTTAGTAACATTGCTTCCCTCTTTAACAGTTACTGTAATCGTCTTGTCGCCTACAGTCACGTTAGCAGAAACATCGTTGTCGGATGAACTGCCGCCGCTTGCACTGGCAAGAGTCGTTGTATTCGCATCTACCGCAAACACAACAAACGCAAATGCCGCTGCAATCAATGCCGTTTTGAAGAATTTTTTCATTTCTCCCACTCCTTTTCTTTTTTTATTTATATCAAGCCCTTGGGCTTAATACCCCTTTTACGCTGCCTGAAATAGCGCTCCATAGAATAAAAATATTTTACCCCCCCCTCAGGTATTTTGTCAACCGTTTCTTAATTATTTTTTATATTCTTGTAACAACAAGATTTATGACTACATTTTTGAGTAGCAGTTTTTATCTTGTTTTACTCATTTCAACTCGTTTTACCATATTTTACTTGATTTACGCATTTTTAGTAGGCTTAGTAAATGCCGCGATACCAGTCGTGGCATTTTACTTTTAATCAAAAAGATTTTATTATTGACAAAAATATGAATATTGCATACAATAGTATGAGAAAATATATAATGCGTCTATTGATAGAAAGGAGAATATGGCAATGGCAGAACAGGCACTCGTACAGGTGCGTTTAGACAAAGATTTACGGGATGAAGTGGCAGGTATTTATGCAAAAATGGGGCTTGACATACCGACCGCCATTCGAATGTTTTTTGCCCGTACAAAAATTGAAAAAGGACTTCCTTTTGCGACCACACTTCCGGAAACTGACGAAAAAATGATGCGGGAAAGAAGCTTGCAGGCGCTTGAAAATATCAGAACCAATGCGAAAGCGCTCCCGGAGATGACGTTGGATGAGATCAATGCGGAGATTGCAGCAGCTCGCGCGGAGCGGAAAGTAGGCCAATAATGTCTGTTTTGGTAGTAATTGACACCAATGTAATCATATCGGTATTACTCACGAAGAATAGGAAATCGGAGCATAGCAGGCGATACTTCTGAATACTGCATTCAGGGATTTCCGGATATCCGCCTCAGAGCAATTCCCCCCCCCGCAGCATTCGCCTAGGCGGGCAAACCACTGATTCCCTTATTCGTTAGACCTCAGCTTCGACAACTCCTCCCGCAACCGAGCATTTTCCGCCTCCAGCGAGGAAATTGTCTGTCTTTGTGAAGAATTATCTTTTTTCAGAACACTTATCTCCTTCTGTGCCTGCTCCTGCACCCGTGCCAATTCTTTCCGGGCCTCCTCGGCTTTCCGCTTTTCCGCCTGAAAATCTATTGTTATGTTCTCAAACAATCTTCCCATCT
>N._stephensi_709_foregut__coassemble_625_pt1 | contig 12441 bp, 10 predicted proteins | sample N__stephensi_709_foregut__metabat2_high_PE_003 | metagenome-assembled genome bin N | reverse complement strand
ATATATTGGGGCAGAGAGGAATAAGAGGTATTTGCTTCCATTTTGCGAATGAAAAGATAACATACAAAATGTTGTGGAAATTTATAAAAAGTGATCTTAGAAACCTTATAAAATAAGGTTTAGAGATTCCGAGAGTCCATGGAAGTTTCAAGGAGTGTGCAAATGAATAAAGGGAATGGACGAATATATTATATTGATTACATAAGAGCCTTTTCTGTTATATGGATTGTATCGTTTTGGCATATACAGGAATATTCTAACCTAAGTGTAAGAACCAGTTTTTATTTGGATGTAACAAATGCCATATTGGCTGTGTTTATGTTTATTTCAGGAGTGTTTTGCGGGAACAAATCTGTTTCTTCACTAAAAGATGTTTTTCGGTATTGGGTTGAGAGGTTTGGAAAAATATATCCGCTGTTTGTAGTGGCGTGTGTTAGCTTTTACCTACTTAACAAGTTTGTTAGTCCGGAGATTTTTGGACAGATAGCTGGAGCAAGACAACTATTGGCAACAATAAGCGGATTCGGGTTTCTGGTTTTGCCAATGGCTGGAACAGTATGGTTTATGAGCATAATGTGTTTCTTTTATCTGATTACACCTCTCTTTTTGCTGATTCATAGATGGTATAGATGGATTTGCGTTGCGATTTTGTATTTATTGCTGTATTTTTTGTATTTGTCGAAGTGTATTGAGATTGATGCCAGAATTTTGTATTTGTTCCCCGCGTTTTGGCTGGGGGGGGTACTGGGAAAGAAATGTATAGCATTAGAGCATTATATTACTGATAAAGCAAGTAAAAAGACAGTATATATTATTGCAGCAGTCTCCGTAATATGTGCAGGATTGTGCTTTGGTGTAAATCACGCCAAAAAGCAATATGAGATTGATTCTGAATCGACGGTATATATTTTAGTGTTTAACATATTTTTTGCAATTTTCTTATTTGCTTTTGCACTATTAGTCAGATTCATAGTAAGTGCTTGGCATCATATTTTTTTCAAAAGCATACATAATATTCTATTGTATATTTCAATGGGGAGTATGTGTGCCTATCTTTTTCATCGAATTTTTTGCGGTTTTATTTATTTGTTTTTTGGGGTGTTAAATATTTTTGTGTGGCATCTTTTTCTGCTGCCTGTGTTTTACTTTTGCATGTACCGAATGCAGCAGAAATACGAGAAGTCAAAATTTGTTACTAGAAATAGAAAAATGCAGGAAGAAACTTTCAGTCTCGCTATTGATAATATGCGATAGCACTTGGTAAGTACCTGCAAAAAGGGCCAAATCGCGCTGTTGGTACTTTTCTATGATGCTAAACATATCACTTATCACAAAAGACTGCCTGAGCCATTCCAGGCATAAGGACATTTTCTAAAGACTTATACCTCCACGCCTAACTTTCCTGTCCGTCATTCTCTGCCAAGTGACAGATTTTGCTTCCATTTTGGCAACAAAATTTACAGCACGGGTATAGGGATTCCTTTTTCCGCAAGCAGGGCGCGAAGGCGGGAGATTTCGCTTGTGAGGGCAGAAACCTCACCCGACAAGGACTCATTTTTCCTGGTCAGGTTATCGATGATCTCTTGGTTTTCTTTCCTGGCCTCTTCTCTGGCTTCTTCCCTGGCTTTTTCCTCAGCCTTTTCGGCGATCTCCTGGGAAGAGGTGCCAAATATTTCAAAAATGGCTTCACACATAGGGTTGTCCTCCTTTGGTTTTGTACTTTATCTTCGACAGAATACAGTAACTCGCCGAAGTAGGCGTTGTATACTGCGTGGTCCGGATGCTCGTTGCAGGAGTGGCTGACGGCATCAAGGAGCACCGGGTTTTTGGCTCCGTCGCAGAGACAGCGCATATACCGATATTCCTCCTGAGGCAGTTCCTTCATGACGATAAGATAGGTATCGTAAGTCTCTCTACATATATGATACACCCCGCCGCCCATTTTTTCAACAGGAATTTTTAATGTCCCGTCATGATTTTTCAGACTTCGTAGATGCGACATCAGCTTCTTGGGATATCGAAAAGAGACCAAGGTGAGGGTGACATCCCTACGGGTGTACTGGTTCTTTTCAGCCGGACAGAACGGCTATCATTCGTCGAAGAGCATTTTTGAAATTCCTGCTTTAAAGATAAACCTGAAGGAAGAATGCCGCGGGGGCTTTTTGCGAGGATTCAAGTTGTTTCGTACCCTTATTTGTGATATTATTTTATTAATCAAAATCTATGACAAGGAGGGGCGAAAGCATGTTGCCTGCAGCGATAGATACGTTAGTGATAATCGGTAATGGTTTCGATATCTGGCAGAATCTCAATACCAGCTATTTCAAGTTCAAAGAATACTATATAGCTCACAGGGATGAGATATTAAAGGAACAGGGGATTGAGAGAATTGAGGTGGTCGAGGCCGGCGTGAAAAGGTATCTTACCCCGGTTGAGCTGATATACGGTGATCCCTTTCGGCCGGATGAGCTGGAATCGGATTTCTGGAAGACCTTTGAGGCTTCGCTGAGTAAGATTGACGCGCAGCGCATCAATTTGTTTTTTGCCAAAGAGGATGAGGACATAGAGCGGATGCTGGAGATAGCCGAAGCAGCGCGGAGAATATTGAATCAGGCATTCTATGACTGGGTCGGGACTCTGGAGGTTGAGGAGGATGAGGAATTTCTGCAGCTTATGAAGGAGAAAGGGCTGGAGGATTTCCGGTTTGGGTCGAATTGTTTTTTCATTAATTTTAATTACACGGAAACTCTGGAAAAGAGATTCCATGTAGATGAGGATATGGTGTACCATATCCATGGGCAGTGTGAGGATGAGGAAGTGATATTCGGCCATGCGGAGCATCCGCAGAGGCCGCAAGATGCCTTGCAGCAGTTCGGCGGGAGATTTGGCGGCCTCTATAATATCGAGACAATTCTTTATGAGACGGATAAGCATGTCCAGACACAGATTATGGATTTGAAATTTAACCTGTTTCTGGCCATGGTGAATGCCGCGAACATTAAGAAGGTATATGTGCTGGGGCATTCCTTGGGGGAGGCGGATCTGGAGTATTTTGATTTTCTGATTGACAGTACTTCCGTGGATCGGGGGACATGCTACAGGGATTTTTTCAAAGGCAGGGTCCATTATGACTACAGGGAATGGGATGTGAATAAACTGAAGAAATTGTTGAAGAAGGGCGATTCCATGGATGATCTGAATAACCGCCTTCAGTATGTCATGAAGCGATACGGCTACCGGGTCACGGACAGGGGATATCAGGATTACGGCTATCAGTATGAAGAAGAAATTCTGCCGGAGGAGATAGCGGCGGTAAACAAGCTGTACGGGATAGAACAGACTGTGACGAACACGGAGTTGGAGGAGGAATATCTCTCCATGCTTCGGGAAGAGTTCGGAAAGGCGGCCGGACGGCGTCCTGGCCTTTTTGACAGCCTACGGCGGAGCTTTGCAGGAAAAAATCAGACGGGAATGCCTGTGCGGACGGAGGATGCCGAATGGCATATTTCCTGCTTCAGCGACGGGGACGTGAATTGGGCGGAAAAGGTGATGTCGGGTCTGGGCTGTAAGAATTATAAGATACACAGGACGATCGACGAGTGTCTGCATTCCATGACGTAACAATGTCTTGCATTTTAAAACGTCCTATTATATGATATAAGGGTTAAAAGTCAGAATTGCAGGATTGCAAAGTGATGGGGCAATTTATATATCATAGGATTCAGAAAGGAAGAGAAATATGTTAAACGATAAAGCGATTTTAGTGACCGGGGGGACGGGAAGCTTCGGGAAAGCCTTTACCAGATATGTCCTGGAGAATTATAATCCCAGGAAGATCATCATTTATTCCAGAGATGAATTCAAGCAGTTTATCATGCAGGATGAGTTTAAGGAGTACAAAGAGAAGCTACGCTTTTTCATTGGTGATGTGCGGGATAAGGAAAGACTGGAACGGGCTTTTGAGGGTGTGGATTATGTGATCCATGCCGCGGCTTTAAAGCAGGTGCCTGCCTGTGAGTACAATCCTGCCGAAGCCATCAAGACAAATATTAACGGAGCGCAGAACGTTATAGACGCGGCATTGAACGGCGGGGTGAAGAAGGTGGTCGCGCTTTCTACGGACAAGGCCGTAAATCCTGTGAACCTGTATGGGGGAACGAAGCTTGTGTCGGACAAGCTTTTCATCGCGGCGAATGCCTATGCGGGGAGCAAGGACATCTGCTTTTCTGTCGTGCGCTACGGGAATGTGGCGGGAAGCCGGGGCTCCGTAATCCCCTTTTTCCGCAATATCATAGAAAACGGCGGGAAATCCCTGCCTATTACGGACTATCGTATGACCAGGTTCTGGATCGATCTGCAGCAGGGGGTCGAGCTGGTGATCAAAGCGTTGGAGGAAGCAAAGGGCGGAGAAACCTTCATCTCCAAAATCCCTTCCTTTAAGGTCAGGGATCTGGCGGAAGCTATGCTGCCGGGCTGTGAGATGCCGGAGGTAGGGATTCGCGAGGGCGAGAAGCTGCATGAGATCATGGTCACGGTGGAAGACTCCATGACCACCTATGAGTATGAGAAGCATTTTATCGTATATCCTCAGATGGTGTGGGATGAGCGAAGGAGAGCTGTCCCTAAGGGAAAAAAGGTTGCGGAGGGTTTCTCGTACAGCTCGGACAACAATACGGAATGGTTGACGGTAGAACAGATACGGGAGCTGCTGAAGGAGAAGGGATTGTGGACTGTTCATTGACTTTTCAATAGAACATGTGATATAGCGTGGGTGTATGGAAAAGGGCAGGTGTAGGGAATGAGATGCTATTCAACACGAAAGGGCAGTGTGAGCCGGATGTACATTATGAAAGATAAAATCCTTGCAATCTTGAAGCAGGCCGTGGAGAACGGCGATACGGCGGGAGCGAACGTGCTTGTGCTGGTGAACGGCAAAGAAGTGTTATACTGCGAATACGGCATGAGAGATCTGGAAAATCATGTTCCCTTATCGCGGGATACGATTTTCAGATTGTATTCACAGACCAAACCCATAACCGCCGCAGCAGTAATGCTGCTTGCAGCCCGGGGAAAGGTGGATCTGAGCGCAGGGCTGTCGGATTATCTCCCGGAATTTGAAGCTATGTATGTGAATGAAAACGGTGTGCGAAAAGCGGCGGTGCATTGTATCACTGTCCGGGATCTGATGAATATGACGTCGGGTCTGGCCTATCCTGATGAAGGTACAGAGGGAGGCAGGCAAAGCGGAAAGGTGTTCCGGGTTATCGACGAACGCCTTTTCAGCGAGAATCCTGTTACAACGGCAGAGTTCGCCGAAATGATGGCCCAAAACGATCTGTGTTTTGATCCCGGTGAAAGGTTCATGTACGGCACTTCCGCAGATATTCTCGGCGCACTTGTGGAAAAAGTCAGCGGAATGTCCTATCGCGAATTTCTGATAGAGAATCTCTTTCAGCCTCTGGAAATGACCGATACCGATTTTTATGTTCCCGCCGAAAAGAGTTCCCGTCTGGCAAAGGTATATGACTATTCCCCAAACGGACTTGTGGAAGTCAAAACGAATCATCTCGGTCTGATTTATGACCGCAATATTATTCCGGCATTTCAGTCGGGAGGCGCCGGACTTTGCTCTACCCTTGACGATTACTCCAAATTTGCGGCAATGCTGATAAACGGAGGGCAGTACAACGGCAAGTGCATTTTGCCGAAAGCAGCCGTCAGATATCTTACCGAAAGCAGTCCGCTGCCGTCGGACAAGGCGAAACAGCTTGTAGACGCCTGGGGATGGATGACGGGATATGCCTACAAAAATCTTATGCGCATCTGCGCCGACGCAAAGAATGCGTCTATATTCTCCTCCAACGGGGAATACGGCTGGGACGGCTGGCTGGGCACCTTTTTCTCCAACGAACCTGCACATGGAGTTACTTTACTGTTCGGCACGCAGCAGATAGGCGTCGGGAAAACCGGAACGCTGGTCCGCAAAATCAAAAATATCGTAATGAGCGAGCTGACCTGAGGAGGGTAAAGTTTTATTTGACTGACAAGGCTTCCGTTGCTATGATGGTATTGGGATGATTTTTGATATCCGATGTTGCATAATAGAGAAAACGTCCGGCCGGTTGAGGCCGAATAAGCGATAAAAACGGAGAAATAACGATGAACAGCACAGGTTCGAAGAACAGGATTTACCACATTGCATATGCCGTTATGCTTGCAGTGTTTTTTGTTTTGACCATGGGGGTGGCGGCGGTAAACCGGGGGCGGTCTCCGGCGGAGCAGCTTTCCGAAGGCAATATTGATTTTGGCGAGGGCTGGTATTTGGAGGATGGCAGCGCGGCGGATATGGGCCATTTGAATAAGATGCCCTCGGTGGTGCCTTATCAGGAACAGAGCGTCTGGCACAGGCTGCCTGATGATCTGGAAGAAGGGCTTTCCCTGTGCTTCCGCACAAAAAACATTGATTATCAGGTATACGTGGACGGAGAGCTGCGCTATGCGCCGGTGCGTCGGGAGAGCAGCTTCTATAATAAATCCTTCGGAAACAGGTGGAATTATGTACCGCTTTACCGCAGTGATGCCGGAAAGACCGTGGAAGTGCGATTTCATACCGTGTACAAGGGCGGCAGGGCATGTATAGACCAGCTTCGTCTGGGATCCGCCTCCGGGGAGATCGTCACCACATTTACGGATAAGGCCATGTCCTTTTCCACCTGCCTGTTTATCATGTTTGTAGGGTTGCTGTTGATCGTGGCGGATATTCCGGCTAATCAGCAGATGCATAAAAGTCATGAGCTGCTTTATCTCGGTCTGTTTGCCATAGGCATTGCGCTCTGGTGTCTGGCGGAGACGGGTATGCTGCAGTTTTATACGGATGACAGCAGGGTGATTCAGTTGATTGCCTGTTGCTCCCTAATGACAATTCCCATTCCGGTGATGCTCTACCTGGATGCAGCTTTCGGCTTTAAGAGGAGAGCGGTGCTCCATGTTGTCTGCGGAGTGTCACTGGCGGAGTTTGTCGTTTGTACCGTTCTGCATTTCACGGGGGTGATGGACTATCACGAGACGCTGGCTTTTTCTAACGCTATGCTGGCGGTCTCGGCATTTTTGCTGATGTTTTCCATCTTGCGAAACGCATTTCGGGAGAGAAAAAGCAAGATAAGGAATGTTTATAAGGTATTGCGTATTGTTGGGTTCATGGGGCTTGGCATTACTGCGGTGATAGATATTGTGAGATATTGGAGAGGCGGCAGCAAGGATAACGCTATGTTCGTGCGCGTCGGCCTGCTGATTTTCATACTGTGCTATGGGATCTCCAGCCTGGAGAAAATCATAAATGCAGTAAAGCTCGGAGTACACTCGGAGTTTGTCAGTCAGCTTGCCTATCAGGACGGACTGACCGGCGTCGGCAATCGGACGGTTTTTCAGGAGCGGCTGGCGGAATTGGAGAAAGAAAAGACGCAGCTTCCCGGAGTGGCTATTATCATGTTTGATGTAAACGACCTGAAGCTGGTAAATGACAATCAGGGGCATCAGAAGGGCGACCAGTTGCTGGTGTGCAGCGGGGAGATCATCAGGACAGCGGCGGAATCCGTGAACGGCGTCTGCTATAGGATCGGTGGGGATGAGTTCGCGTGTATCGTATGCGGAGAGGATGTGAACGGACGCTGCGAGAAGGCGGTCGTCTGCTTTAAAAAGGCAATGGACGACTATAACTCTGTAAAGGGGCAGCCATTCCGCATCAGTATCGCCAGCGGTTATGCGGTCTACGATAAGCTTCAGGAGACCGAAATGCTGATGGACGTATATCAGCAGGCCGACGCCCGCATGTATGAAAATAAAAAGCAGATTAAAGCAGAAAGGCAGATTCAATAAAGGAGGGAAAATATGAAATTTACGATTGAGGACGGAGCGTTGGTGTTCCGCAACAATGGGGAAATGTGCAGGATTGAGGCATGGGGAAAGGATTCGCTCAGAGTCCGTTCCACGATGCAGGGCAGCCTGAACGGAAACGACTGGGCGCTGACAGAGAAGGTTGCGAAGGCGGATGCGAAGGTCACAGTGGAAAAAGAGGATCACTGGGTGGGTGACGGAAGCATTGACCAGCGCGATATCGCTACCATTGTAAACGGGCGGCTGAAGGCAGTGGTAAACTTTGCGGGAATCATTTCCTTTTACCGGGATGACAAGCTGATCCTCCGCGAGTATTTCCGCTCTTATGACGGCACCTTATCCAGGGAGAGCAGATGTCTGAAGGTCATTCACCGCGAATGGAAGGGCATCATCGGCGGAAGCGAATATTCCCTGTGCTGTAAGTTTGAGAGCAATGACGGAGAAAAACTGTTCGGTATGGGACAATATCAGCAGTCGTATCTGGACCTGAAGGGCTGTACCTTGGAGCTGGCGCAGCGCAATTCGCAGATTTCTGTACCTTTTGCAGTCTCCTCCCTGGGCTATGGTTTTCTCTGGAACAATCCGGCGGTAGGGCATGTGACCTTCGGAAAAAATTATACGGAATGGGCGGCGCGCTCCACAAAGCAGATGGATTACTGGATCACGGCTGCCGATGGGCCGAAGCAGATATTGGACAATTATACGCAGGCCACCGGTCACGTAGACATGTTTCCCGAAGAGCTTATGGGCTTATGGCAGTGCAAGCTCCGCTACAGAACCCAGGATGAAGTGCTTACTGTCGCCCGGCAGTATCAGAAGGAGGGCATTAAGATCGACCAGATTGTGATCGACTTCTTCCACTGGACGGTACAGGGCGATTGGAAATTTGACAAAGAGTATTGGCCTGATCCCAAGGCAATGGTCGATGAGCTGCACTCCATGGGAATCAAGGTTATCGTATCCGTATGGCCTTCTGTGGACAGAAAGAGCGAGAACTTTGTTCCCATGATGGAGCGAGGACTTCTGATCAGGACGGAGCGCGGCGCTGCGCAAACGTATGATTATCAGGGCGACTGCGTGGAGATAGATGCCTTTAATCCCGAGACAAGGAAGTATGTCTGGGAGGTATGCAAAAGAAATTACTACGATCTGGGGATTGATGCCTTTTGGCTGGATAATTCGGAGCCGGATTACGGTGTCTATGATTTTGATAATTTCAGGTATTGTGACGGTCCCGCCCTCTCTATCAGTAATATTTATCCGCAGATGTACAGCCGGGTATTTTACGATGAGATGAGTAAGCTGGACAAAGGGCCGGTAGTGAATCTGCTGCGCAGTGCATGGGCCGGATCGCAGAAGTACGGTAATGTGGTGTGGTCAGGAGATGTCCCCAGTACCTTCGAAGCATTTGCCGATCAGATTCAGTGCGGTCTGAATATGGGGCTTGCGGGAATTTCATGGTGGACGACGGATATCGGCGGTTTTATGACGGATGATGTCAATGATCCGGATTTTCGTCAGCTTCTGATCCGCTGGTATCAGTTTGCCGTATATTCTCCCGTACTGCGTATGCACGGGGACAGGGGACCTTACAATATTCCTGCGCTGGATGACAGGGATTGGGGCGGCGGATATCTGCATACAGGGCAGCCCAACGAGCTCTGGAGTTACGGAGAAGACAACTATGCCATCATGAAGAAATATTATGATATCCGTATTTCCATGCGCAACTACATCAAAAAACTTTTTGAAGAGGCTCACGTCAACGGCTCTCCGCTGCTCCGCACGATGTTTTATGAATTTCCGGAGGATGCAAAGTGCTGGGAGCTTCAGGATCAGTATATGTTTGGGGAGAAGTACTTAGTAGCGCCTATTTTAGAGCTGAATCAATTCCGGCGTCAGGTGTATCTCCCCGCAGGGACATGGCGTCTGACCTCTACGGGAGAAGCTTATCAGGGCGGCACTACCGTTACCGTGGATGCGCCGATTGAATATATGCCGGTATTTGAGCGGATGTAGTAGTGCATTTTCATTCCCGCGAGCAATGAGCCAAACGGCCATGCTTGCATGGACAGTTGGCGAATGCCGCGAGGGTCAATACCCCGTTGCTTGCAGCGGGGTTATTGACTTATCTGAGGAAGAGGCGCAGAATCAGGTTGATGCGTATTTCGAGATTGTGGAGGAATACGGTAAATGAAGGAATACAAATTCTATGGCTGGGAAACAGCCGATATAAAGGATGCGGAGGGTTTAACACCCAGAGACTATTACGATATCCTCTCCGATATCTGGTGCGCCGACACCTGTGCGCCGCGGCTGAGGGACGAATGGAGTACCCGGAATCCCACACTCGGACAGTGTTCGATCACAGCGTTCCTGATGCAGGACATTTTCGGCGGCAAGGTCTACGGTATTTTAAGACCCGGCGGAAACTATCACTGTTTCAATGAGGCAGCCGGTTGTGTGTTTGACCTGACCAGTGAGCAGTTCGGAGAGGAAGTGCTGGATTACGGCGGGTGCCCGGAGCAGTTCAGGGAGGTTCACTTTGCTAAAGAGGAAAAAAGACTGCGGTATGAATATCTGCGGGCGCAGCTTCTGAAGAAGCGGGCGGTACGGTAGCGTAAAAGGATGTATTTATCAATGTTGCCGAGGTTAGGCTTCTGTGGATAAAACTGCGGAAACCCGAGCACCGAGGATGTTGATTTTAGTGAGATTGTATGATATTATTTTAGAACCGGTGGTAATAACAGAGTAAAAAATAAGGAGACAACAGCATGGCAAAGTCAAAGGTGTATTTTACAAGTGAGATCACGCCTCAGGCGATGATCCGGATGTATGAGGCGCTGGGGGTAAAGCTGCCGGGGAAGGTGGCGGTGAAGCTGCACTCCGGAGAGGTGGGAAACCAGAATTTCCTGCGGCCGGATTTTATGAAACCGGTGATCGACCATGTTCACGGTACGATTGTGGAGTGTAATACAGCCTATGAAGGTAAACGGAATACCACGAAGGAACACAGGGCTACGATGAAGCTCCACGGCTGGACCGGGATCGGGGAAGTGGACATTATGGACGCGGAAGGGGAGATCACGCTTCCCATTCCCCAGGGAAAACAGATCAAAAAGAACTACGTGGGCGCCAATCTTCAGAAATATGACTCTATGTTGGTATTGTCCCATTTCAAGGGGCATCCCATGGGGGGTTTTGGCGGCGCGTTGAAGAATATCTCTATTGGCATTGCCTCCTCCCACGGAAAAGCATATATCCACGGAGCTGGAAACGAGGCGAAGATCTGGTCTTCGGATCACGATTCCTTCCTGGAGTCCATGGCGGACGCCGCGAAATCCATTGTAGACCGCTTCGGTGAAAAAATTGTCTTTATCAATGTCATGAAGAATATGTCCGTGGACTGCGACTGCTGTGCCGTTGCTGAGGATCCGGCTATGGCGGATATCGGGATTCTTGCTTCCGTGGATCCCGTGGCGCTGGACCAGGCATGTCTTGATCTTGTCTATGCCTCCAAGGATCCGGGGCGCGATCATCTGCTGGAGCGGATCGAGTCCAGAAACGGTGTTCATACGGTGGAGGCGGCCGCCGAGATCGGCGTGGGCAGCAGGGAGTACGAGTTGGAAGAGATTTAGGGTCGGAATAAGAGCGGTTGGTGAGTGTGTCTCACCAGCCGCCTTTGGCTGTTTCCGTGTATTTTTCCTCACAGTATTTGCAGCGGTAGACCTCCCTGTCGGCGTCGGCCAGGTAAAATATGTGGGGCAGTTCCTGCTCGATGGAGGTAATACATCTCGGGTTGCGGCATTTTATGACGTTTTTGATCTGTCCGGGCAGCGTCAGGACTTTTTTCTCGACGATTTCGCCGTTCTTGATGACATTGACCGTAATGTTGTGGTCGATAAAGGCCAGAATATCAAGATCCAGCATATCGATATCGCATTCCACCTTTAAAATATCTTTCTTCGTCATCTTGTCACTGCGGGCATTTTTGATGATGGCTACGGTGCAGTCCAGCTTATCTAACTGCAGATGCTCATAGATATCAAGGCTTTTTCCGGCCTTGATGTGATCCAGTACGAAGCCCTCTTCGATTTTTCCTACATTCAGCATATTCTCTCCTCCTTTGCTTATTCTGAATCGTGGCGATCCGCCCCGCGCTGTTTCAGCAGCGTCAGGATCAGCGCCATGCGGACGTAGACGCCGTACTGAGCCTGTTTAAAGTAAGCGGCTCTGGGGTCGGAATCCACCTCAACGGAGATTTCGTTGACCCTCGGCAGAGGGTGCAGCACCAGCATGTCTTCTTTCGCTAGCTCCATCTTGGCTGCGTCCAGAATATAGAAGTCCTTCAAGCGGATATAGTCCTCCTCGTTGAAAAACCGCTCCTTTTGTACCCTAGTCATGTAGAGGAGGTCAAGCTCCGGCATTACCTCCTCCAGTCGGATGACCTCGCTGTAAGGGATATTTTTTTCCTTCAGCATTTCGGTGATGTAATCAGGGCATCTGAGCTCTTCGGGGGAGATGAAGAGGAAGCGTATGTTCTCGTAG
>N._stephensi_709_foregut__coassemble_613_pt1 | contig 12567 bp, 6 predicted proteins | sample N__stephensi_709_foregut__metabat2_high_PE_003 | metagenome-assembled genome bin N | reverse complement strand
TGAAAAGCAAGGTGCTGAAGATCAACCAAAGCATCTGCAGTACGGATGATGTGATCAGTTCTATTCAGGCGTCTTCCCAGACCCAGGAAGAGAAAATCACGTCATTGGAGACCTTTCAGCAGAAGAGCGAAGAGTTTATCGAAAACACTGCCCGGGTTGACAGTGAAGTGGCGGAGGTTATCAGGCAGCGGAAGGATGACTTTTACAAGCAGTATTACTATTTGAAGCCGAAGTGTGAAAAGAACGGCTGGGAAAAATTCTGCGACAATTGCAAAAAGGTTGGTGAATGGTGCAAAGAACACTGGGTGATGCTGATAACCATTGTAGTAGTAGTGGTGGTTGCGGTGGTTGCTGCAATTTTTGGAGTGGCAGTGGCGGCGATAGCGGCTATTGCGGGAATTGTTTCACTTGTTCTATGCATTGCGGATACCATATGTATTGTTGCCACCGGAGGCAAAAGTATTTCAGATGTCTGTCGGGAAAAGGGGTTGGGCTGGCTTGGTCAGATTTTTGATGGATTATCGGTGGGATGTGATATTGTTTCTATTGTTCTTCCTCTTGGAGCGGCGATTAAGACAATGGCAAAGGTGGGAGTGAAAAAGTTTGCAAAAATCTCGCTGGAAGCCATAAAAAAAGCATTTAAGAAAGAGATAATAGAAGGGTTGTGGCATAACGGCTTTAAACAAGGATTTAAAACGGGGATGAAGAAATTTGGGAAATTAGTATTTAAAACTTTTATTTTTGATATAGATGATCTGACAAAAATGAAGGATGGCAAGCGGGTGTGGAACTTAATGGAAGATACGCTTAGTATGGTAGGCCCAAATAGGCACTGGGTAATTGACGGAGACAGATTAGTGCCAAGTACAAGCTCTATTCCTCAAAATAGGTATAATACAAATAGGATGACAATGGCGGAAATCATGAACCAGCCCAAGTTTCAGGACTTTCCGGATACGATACCATATCACAACGGATATCCTGATCTGTCTGAATTTTCTGTTTATACGGTGGACAGCGATATAAGGTCGCTGAATATCAAGGATTTAGATATTGATACAATCCTTGGGGAAAGAGGAAGTTCTGCGCAACTAAGCAGAAGCATCAGAGAGCCTAATATGAATAATGCGGAGAAAGTGCTGCAGGCTGAACTTGGTGTCACAGTAGAGGAATTAGAAAAAATATGCGGATTTGAACTGACAATACATGAAGACCTAAATATGAGAAGATGTTATTTTGTGCCATCTGAGATTCATGCGGCTGTTGGGCATACTGGAGGAGTTGCTAATTTTAAGTTCAATCTTAAGTCAATACCGGGGCTGACAAATCTTGTAGGAGAAAAGACGTTTCAATTTGCGCCTAGGTTTGGAATGGAGGAAATAGCCAGCGTATTTAATGATAATTAGCCGGAGGGAAAACGATGTCAGAGAAAAAGCAGCAGGAAAAAATCATGATACACCCCAAACTGGGGGAGATGAAATACGATCACTATCATAACGCGTGGTGTCCGATCTCTTCGAATGTGACGAAGGTGCCGTTATGGGGGAAGGTCTTTGAGGTGGCTCCGGAGTTTATGGCCAAAGACGCGGAGCAGCAGATAAATTCGCTTCAGGAAGAAAGCTATGAGAGCTTTAGCAGCTTGATAGTTGAACAGAATGCTCTGATAGAACAGATGGTTCGGGAGTATCATGCCAGAGGCTCAGAGGAAGAAGCGGCTGTTTCTGTTACTCCGATCAATATCTATTTTGGCCGCAGGGGTGAATGCCTGCTGGCGTTTCAGGACACGGGAGCAGAATATAACGATGATGATTTTCCGGGTTTTACAATGTTTCTGTCATCGAAGAAGCTATTGTTTGATCCGACGGATCAGCCTGTTTTCAACCTGAAAAAGTGCATGGAGGAGGAAGAGGCATTCCGCTATATCCGGGAACACGGAATGGACCCTGTATTCGGGTATGGTTCTTGGGATCTCAGCATTCTGGAGGTAAATATCGATGAGCCGGACGAAACGGAGAGAGAAGAGAGAAAAAAGCAATTTCAATTAAAATATGGGCAGGAACTGTTGAAGTATGAACAGGAAAAGGCGGAAAAAGAAAAGCAATGGCAGGAAAGATACGACAGCATAGAAATGCCTGAGCTGCTGGATATCGGATTGATACGTTTTGCTGTTGTGGTGATCATAATGTGGGTGCTGTTTTTTGTATTGAAATATTTTGTTAAGTGGCTGGCGGCGATTCTTATCATTCCGGCAGCGTTTGCTACAATCCTTTTTCTTATGCTGTGCTGCAGTTATTATGCAGGGTATTTTGCTGCCAGAAAGGATTTTGACGCATACAGGCGGAAGGTGATGGAGGAGAAGTCGGAATAACAGGGAGCTGAAGATCAGTTATGCCCTGAGAAAAGCGAACAGATGACCATAAGATAAAACAACGCATAAAGGAAGTGCTGAAGATGAGCAAAGAAATACTGGGAAATAAGTATAAGTATGTCATTGACGAATCTTACGGAAAAAACAGGGACGGGCATATCGCGGTCGGTACGGAAAGCATTGTTTATAAAGGTCTGAAGGCAAAGCTCGACGGCGGACTGCAGTTTTCCTGTGTGCTGAAATTCAAGCCCCGGGTCATAGAAATTGACGGCAGGCGGATCGACAGGCAGAATATATTTAAAACGGAGGAATGGAAGATCTTTGAGGAGCTCAGGGAATGCCGCTCGATTGTCAGGATTGATGACGTGATCGATCTGCCGGATTCTTTCAGCCTGCCGTGCAGTTATATCGAAGACGGTGTGATAAAAGGCGACGAATTTTTTTGTGTTGTGGAGGAGTTTATTGACGGCTGGAACCTGGATCAGTTCTGCCGTGAGGAATACTGGAAGCTGCGCAGAATGGAGCCGATTGACAACGGGCTGACAAAAGAGGTGGAATATCATGAATTTACGCCGGAAGAGAAAAGAAGTGTGCTGGCGGGGTACAGCTATGAAAACATTCTGAAGTATCAGAATCAGATCATGCTTTTTATGATCAATCTCTGCGAGATCATGGAGTTTGTCACAGAGCAGAAGGATATTCTGCATCTGGATATCAAGCCGGAAAACATTATGGTTACGCGGCACGGAAAAGAGCTGGTGCTGATCGATTTCGGACGCTCAAAAAAGATTACAAAGGCCCGGCCCTATGTTCAGCCGGACCTGCCCGCAGTGGATTATCGGGAAAATGAGACCATGGATGTGCTGTATCAGTATGGTACGCTTGGCTATGCCGCGCCGGAATGCTTCAAAAAGGCGGCAAACGGTTCGGCCTTTCCTTTTGCGGCCATACCTGCGGAGCAGGGTAAATTATCTGTGGAGAGCGATATATTTTCTTTTGGAGCGACCTTCTGGGAATGCCTGAATATGTTTGAGCTGGCTACAAAGCATCAGGAATTTTCGAAGGATCCCCATGATTTTTATAGAGACTATTTTTTGAATGACGATGTTTACTGCAACCGGGATCTGTCGCTGACCTCCTCCGTATATCATAAGAAGCTGGAAATGATCATCAGAAAGTGTACCAAAAGCCGGGATAAGGATGTAAGCAGCTCCGATAAGTATTATCACTCTTACAGGGATTTGCGCAGGGACATTGAAAATGCCAAGGATTCCGCCCCCACGATTGTAAAAGAGGAAAACGTAAAGGTCAGAAATATGTTTCGCTTCTGCGGTGCGATGCTTTCCTTTTTTTGCCTGTTCCTTATGATATATGGGATTTATCATCACTCGGCGTTCAATATTGCACAAAGAAAATGGGAAAATATTATCATAGGCTACAACGACACAATGTTTTACAGGCTGGAGGAGGTGGCGAAAGAATTGATTGCGACGGCTCCGGCAGGACAGGTAAATAATATATATGATAAAATTGCGACCTTTACATACAACGGCAATGATATTTCGGAATATGAGGCTGCCATGCTGACGGAGCTCCTGCAGCAGGTAAACAGCGGCAGTCTGCTGCCCGGGCGGGTAGATGAGATCATGCAGCACGCCGATACCAGAAGGTTTAAGGAGATTTCCACGGAAATAGTTAAGCTTGGCGACGTGAAGGACAGTGTGGGGTATGAGCTGGCACAGGCTATTTTCAATGTGGAGGTCGGCGGGGCCGGGATCATTGAGGCATATCAAACGCTGCAGCGCTATTGGGATAACGCGGAATTTCGGAATGCAGTGATCAAGCTCAGAAATGTGTTGGATAACGATGAAATGATACGAAGTATTTCGGAGAGCGAAGATGTACCTCGACAACAGATACAGGAATTTCTGAAAAGTATTACCTGACGGGAGGCGGGCCATGATAAAAAATGTAAATCGTTTTCTGGACAAAGTACCGATTCTTAAATACATATTACAGGCTTTTATAAAGTGGCTCATCATTGCGGCGCCGGCCTGCGGCATCCTTTATGCCGTTTTGTACCTTACGGGAGCCTATGAAAAAATGGAAAGCTTTCTGGACTTAAGATATGACTCTCCGTTTGTGCTGGTTCCGCTGACAACCTTCGCCGCACTGGCTGTCTTGTGCTTCGTCATCGGCTTTTTGCTGTATTTTCACAAATACAAAAGACCGCTGGCAAAAAGCAGATTTTCTCAGACTTTGCAGGCGCTTTTGAATGACAGACAGAAAAAAGATGAAAAACAGGGAGATTCGGATAAATGAAACAAATATCATTTGGATGCAGAGTAGTTGCGGGAGTTTTGAGTGCGTTTCTGCTTGTATCGGCAGTACCGGCTGATACAGGCAGGAATGTGTGGGCGGCGGAGGACGAGTCTCCGGCGGGAACGGAGCTTTATGTGCCGACGCTGACGGGAGAAATAACACCGCAAGGACAGACGCTTGCGTTCGGGGATACCGTAACCTTCGAGATGGTTGTTGATACAGCGGGTTCGGGTGTGTTTTCCTATCAGTGGTATAAGGATAGAGTTTTACTTGACGGTGAAAAGTCTTCAACGCTGACAATCGTGCAGTTGGCCATGGCGGATGCAGGAACCTATTCCTGTGAAGTGCGTTCAAATCCTTCGGATGAGGATGTATGTTTGAAACGTGAATTCCTTTTGAAGGTTGTGAAGGCTGTTCCAAATGTTTCCCTGAGCGTATATCCGGAGTCCGGATCCCGGTATACCAACGAAGGCATCACGTTGACGGCGGTTGTTTCGCATCCTGCAAATGGTGAGGTCAGCAAGCCTGAGGGCACGGTGGAATTTTTTGCTGACGGGGCTTCCGTGGGATCCGTCCAATTAAATGACGGCGAGGCGGTATTGTCATCCGTTGCTTTGAACAGCGATACTCCACACAGCATATACGCGCAATATTCCGGCGATGAAAACTATGAGGAGGCGGCTTCGGAAAAGATTTCATATACGGTCGGAAAAATCTTTCCGGAGGAGGGGACTGATTATATACAGAACAGTCCTGACGGGGAAAACGGCTGGTACAAAAGCGGCGGCGCACTTGAAATCATTCCCTGGGATATCTTTGACCAAATTCGCGAGGGGGAAGCCGGGGAGTGGACAGATAAGCTGATAAAAGATGAGGAGACATCAGCGGAGGGAAACGAGGTTACTTTCTATCTTCAAAATTCCGAGACGGGAGAAATATCGAATCCGAAGACGGTAAGCTATAAGCTGGATAGCACGAAGCCGAACATAGAAAACGTCATGCCTCTTTGGATCGACGGCCGGGACGGCCAGCGGGAATGGAAACAGGAATACTGCGGTGATATTCACGGCGGCGGCAAGACAAATCCTGATAACTTTTTGTACTATGTAACGCTTACGGCGGAGGATGAGTTGTCGGGTGTTGCCTGCTTTTTCTGGAAATACAAAAACAGCGACGAATGGAGCGAAGCTATTCCCGCGGCGGACGGAACGGCGGAAATTACAGTGAACTATGATCAGTGGAAGACTGGTCAGGGGATAGTGGTTACTGCCTGTGATACAGCCGGAAATATGAGTGACGAGACGGTGGTTTCCGCTCAGAATATGCTCTGTGTAGAGTATGACAAAACCGGCCTGCAAAGATATATCGACGACAGCGGTAATGATGTGGCGGAGGAGGGTAGGGATGCGGACACGCGCCTGATATATAATCAGGAGACCGCGGTATCTCTGACTGCCTTTGCAGACTCTTTTGAGAATTCCGGAATTACGGTCAGGGTAAATGGCGAACCGATAGAAGTCACTTGGACGGCCGAAGATGGGATCAATACCTGTACCTTTTTCCTTTCGGAGGGAGAGTCTGTTGTGGAAATCTCAGCGGAGGGCTATGTGATCCTCAGCAACGAAGCATACAGCAGGATCGTGGATAAAGAGTATGTCTCTAATATTCATATTATTGATACCACAGCGCCGACTATCACAGTGACGTTCGATTCGGAGGAGTACAGGCCGGATGATGACCGTAATATGATAGTGAGTATTCGTGATAAAAATTTCAGGACTGATGAATTGTATTTTTCCGCCTTGGAGGTAAAAGATATTGAGGGAAATGATGTAAGCGGTTTTGATGCCGAAGAGTTTCTTGATATGCTGAAAAGCGCATCCTGGGAATCGCAGGACGATGTGTACAGTGCGACGGTGACATTTTCTGAGGAGGCATATTACAGCTTTGTTCTGGAGTACAGAGATCTGGCAAACAATGCAGCAGCTCCATATGAAGCGGAGCCTTTTCTGATAGACAAGTGCGCGCCGGAGCATCTTCAGATATTTTACAGCGCCGCGCCTGCGGAGAGGCTTTCGCGGACAGGTACCTCCGAATATTATAATCAGGCGGTGACGATTCGATTGTATGCGGACGATTCTTTTATCGGCGTGGATCATTTCGACTGGACATATGCGCAGGAGAAAACCGCTGATACGGATGAGGCCGCGGAGGTACGGTCGGGGCGAATAGACTGCACGGATACGGAGCATTTTACATATAACGGGAAAACAGCGGTGGCGGCCTTTACGCTTACGGCGGACGAATTTACGCAGTATTGCGGCAACTTCAGCTTTACAGCCACAGATAAAGCAGGCCACATCAGTGATGTTTATTATGACACAGACCATATTGTGGTCGTGGATACGATATGTCCGCGCCGGGAGGTCATATACCCTGAACCCCGGATGATCCGAGCGGAGGATACCTATGAAATCTTTGACGGTGATAAGGCGCTTTATGTCAATGAGGAAAATACGAACTCAGTCATATTTTACGACAGCACCTGCGGAGATACGATACCGGTAACGCTGAAAATAACGGAAGCGAATTTCTACGCGGAGGATGTGCATGTTGAGATAAACGGCACACTATATACGGTTGATGAATGGTCTCAAAACGGTGACGAATGGACGGGTACGATTAATCTGGCAAATGACGGCGAATATGTAATTACGGCTGCATATACTGACCGTTCCGGTAACGCTATGCCGTTTTATCAGTCTGAAAGAATCATCGTTGACAGAGAAAGACCGATAATCGCCGAATACGGATTTGAACCGTCTGATACCGAAGGCAGGGATAATACTGCATCCTTTATCGACACCCTGGAATATGGCCATTATTTCAGGACAGGCTTCAGATTAAAAATATATGTCTCCGATCCTGGGTTTTCATCCGAAGTTGAGAGGATCGATTATCGCATGGTATCTTATGAAGGAGGTGTAATGCAGGGGGAGACTACGGGAACACTGCATGCAGTAAACGGTGTGGCGGAGCTGCAGATACCTGCCGGATTTAAGGGACAGATTTTTGCAGAAGCTTACGATTATGCAGGCAATCGCTCCGGCGAAGTGACTCCGATGGCCTTTGTAGTTGATAACGCGGCTCCGACAATAGAGATAGTCAATCATAATACCACCGCCTTCGCGGATGCCGTGGGGAATCCGCTCTATGTAACGGATACCGCTGTGACCGTGACAGTCACGGATACGACATCGGGAATCAGGGAAATCCGGTATGCCCAGAATGCGGAAAAGAACGCCATTGCAAGCACGAGTATTGTACTGGGCAATACAGGCTACGGGGTCGGAGATAACCTGGGAGAGGGCTGGATCGTCGCTGCAACGGACAGAAATCTTGTCACAAAGGTTACAGGAACCTTTTCATATGATAGTGACGACAATAATATTGTTCTCAGCATTGATGCAATAGACCGCTCCGGCAATCAAAGCAGCCAGGTCGGGAATGCGTTTACCGTTGACAAGACGCCGCCTGTCATCGATGTTGTATTTCGCGCGGACGGTAATGATACCGATGCTGCCAATCTGTATTATAGGGAACGCCGCATAGCCGATGTGACGGTCATTGAACGCAACTTTGACGTGTCCGGCATAAAGGCGGAGATCGAGAATCAATTCGGCAGTATTCCGGATGTTACGTTTACGGAGGTGTCGGATACCGAGCATAGGGCAGTGATTGTTTTTGAAGAGGGGGATTATACGTTTGAAATAAGCGGTACGGATCTGGGAAATCAAACTGCTGAGGTCAGTTACAGCGGCGGAAACGAAAATCTGTTTTTTGTAGATACCACAAAGCCTGTCGTCACTGACAATTTTTCAGAGCTTTACAGGCAGGAGACGGAGAACAGCTTTAACGAAGACATGACGGTATCTTTATCGGTGACGGAGCATAATTTTGACCCTGATCTGGTAAAACTGCGTATCTTTCAAAAGGATGCCGGCTCGGATCACAGCGAGGCGGCTATGACGGATGTTACGGACAGGTTCAGGGGCGGCATTGACTGGAGTGCCGACGGAGATATTCACACTGCTGTGTTTACCTGCTCCGCAGATGCCGTCTATCGAATTGAAATAACACCTGAAGACCTGGCGGGCAATGTGTCAGATTATGAAAGTACTGCTATATTCGAAATTGATAAAACGGTGCCGGTCGTCAGTGCGAAAAACGGCAGATTTGTCAGTATGGATGACACGGCATCAATAGACGTGTACACTTATGACCGCAGGAATGAGCCCGCGCCGACAGTGGAATTCAGCGACCTTAATATTGATTTTATTCAATACGCGCTGACTGTCTGGATACCGGACTATACAAATCCGGAAGCGACGCCTGCCATCGCGCCGAAAAAGATATACTTGGGGGAGGATGCCGACAGAACTGGTATGATTCAGGGCGGAATGTTTTCCCTTCCTGATTTTACAAGTGACGGCGTTTACGCACTGGAACTGACCGCGGTTGACGTAGCAGGAAATGAAAGTGTCCTTAATACCAATACATATGCCCGTTTGGTGGAGCAGGACATTCTGGCTTATATCCTGAACAGCAATGCGGAGAATAAATCCGGCCTGTACTCTTTTCAATATGAAAACGGAACGCCCGTAAGTATGCGCCCGGATAGCTTCAGCGACCTCGATATCATGGTGTTTGCCAAGGAGGGTACAGATGTAGAGCTTGTTCTGCGGGATACAAACGCGGAAGAAATGGATGTAAATGCGGCGGTTGACACAGATAATGGCATTTACGGACTTACAATGTATAATTTTTCCGTGAAAGCTGATTTTTTCAAGGACAGTTTCTCCGGCGACACGGATGCGGATTTGTATCTTTCGGTTAAAAATGAGGATCGGCGTATCGATCTTGGTAAAATCCATATTGATAATATGGCGCCCACATGTGATTTGCCGAAGGATTACAATTCGTGGCATTGGTATTTCGGTGAAGAGACACGTATGATCACAGTTTCCAATATCAATGAGCTGCTTGATGCCGCAAACTGTAAAGTATATGACAATGGAGAGGAAGTGGAGTTCACCTATTCGGCTGAGGACAATACCATGATATTTGCGCTGGGAGAAGGCTGGCACAGTGTGGGTATTGTTCTCAGGGATATGGCCGGAAATGTAAATAACATTCAGGAAAGAACAAACATATATGTGGGTTATTTCTGGTTATGGGTCATTACCACCTCATCCCTGGTTACGGTATGCCTGACAGTATTCATATGGCTGCGTGTCAGACGGCGACGGCTGCAGTGGATGTGAATGGAGTGAACAGTAACAATTATTACAGCTTTACAGAATATAACAGTGGCAATTTCAATACAGTTATGTTAAAATAGCAGTTGTGGCGGGGCAGCGTCACAACTGCTGATATTGTTTGCGGAGATACCGCATATTTTATGAGGCGCAGTGCGCCGGTGAGGTGGATAGATGACAAGAGTAATAGGAGTAAGATTTCGGACGGCGGGCAAGATTTATTTTTTTGATCCGCTGGGGATGGACATAAAACGGGGGGATCACGTTATCGTGGAGACCGCCAGAGGCATTGAATTCGGAACGGTGATGGCAGGGGTTAAGGATGTAGAGGACGAAAAGGTGGTTCAGCCCTTAAAGCCTGTGATCCGCATTGCCAACGAAAGGGATGTGGAGCAGGCGGCAAACAACAGAGCCAAGGAGAAGGAAGCGTTTCGGATCTGCCAGGAAAAGATTCAAAAGCATGAGTTGGAAATGAAGCTGATCGACGCGGAATATACCTTTGACAACAATAAGGTGCTGTTCTACTTTACGGCTGACGGAAGAATCGACTTCCGGGAGCTTGTGAAGGATCTGGCCAGTGTGTTCAAGACCAGGATCGAGCTGCGCCAGATCGGCGTCAGGGACGAGACGAAGATCGTGGGGGGCATCGGTATCTGCGGACGGCCGCTCTGCTGTCACAGCTACCTTTCGGATTTTGTCCCCGTGTCGATCAAAATGGCAAAGGAGCAGAATCTGTCCCTGAACCCTACGAAGATATCCGGGGTCTGCGGCAGGCTCATGTGCTGCCTGAAGAATGAGGAGGAGACCTACGAGGAGCTGAACCGCAGGCTGCCGGGAGTGGGAGATTATGTGACCACGTCCGACGGGCTGAAGGGGGAAGTCCAGAGCGTCAATGTCCTGCGCCAGTTGGTGAAGATAGTGGTGGAGGAGGGGGACGAAAAGGAGATCAAGGAGTACCCCGTGGAGGAGCTCCAGTTCCGCCGCAGGCACGGCAAGAAGGACAAGATGGACCTTTCGAAGGAAGAGATGCAGGAGCTGGAAAAGCTGGAGGAGGAAGAGCAGCAGGCATCGGAACCAGGCGAGCAGACGGAGGGCGGGCAGAGACCGGGAAGCCGGGGTAGGAACCGTCAGGACGGGGAACAGCGCCGCGACAATCGGAACCGCCAGGATGGAGAGCAGCGCCGTGACAATAGATATCGCCAGGACGGAGAGCAGCGCCGGGATAACAGATATCGCCAGGATGGAGAGCAGCGCCGGGATAATCGGAATCGTCAGGGCGGAGGGCAGCACTGGGAGGATCGGAACCGTCAGGGCGACAGAGGCCGGAACGAGGCCGGACAGGACGGAGAACAGCGCCGGGGCGGCAGAAGCTACAATCGGAATCAGCACAACAGGTATCAGAAAGGGCAGACGAGACAAGATGACAGTCAATCTGAAGGACAATGAGAGATTGGATGACCTGCAGAGGAACGGTTATCGGATCATTCAAAATCCGGAAAAGTTCTGTTTCGGCATGGATGCCGTACTGTTGACGGGATTTGCCCGCGGAGGAGAAGGGGACAGGCTGTTGGATCTGGGAACCGGAACCGGCATCATCCCTATTCTCATGGAGGCAAAGTACCATTGCGCGCATCTGACGGGCCTGGAGATCCAGCCAGAGAGCGCTGACATGGCCGCAAGAAGCGTGGCGCTGAACGGTCTGTCGGACAAAATAGATATTGTGACAGGGGACATCAAAGAAGCAGACTCTTATTTTCCGTCTGCTTCTTTTGATTGTATCACCTGTAACCCGCCCTATATGATAGACAACCACGGCATCAGGAATCCGGAGGCTCCCAAGGCCATAGCCCGTCATGAACTGCTCTGCACTTTTGAGGACGTGGCCGGACAGACGGCAAAGCTGTTGAAGCCGGAGGGGCATTTTTTCCTGGTACACCGCCCGTTTCGGCTGGCGGAGATCCTGACGACGCTGGTTCGTTATAAGCTGGAACCGAAGCGGATGCAGCTTGTCCACCCTTATGTGGACAGGGAGCCTAACATGGTGTTGATCGAGGCGGTGCGGGGCGGGAAATCCCGTATGAGGGTGGAAAAGCCTCTGATCCTGTTCAGTGAGCCGGGGGTCTACATGCCGGAGATCAGGGAGATTTACGGCTACTGACTGTTAAGAAATTTGTAAGAAACCCTGCCGCTTGTTTGTAAGGAAAGCCGGGTATTCTGATTACAGCCTTTGGAATAACAGTTTTCAGTGGAAGGATGGAGGTTGGTATGGGGGACTGTATACTGGTGGTGGACGACGACAGGGAGATCGTGAAAGCGATCGGCATTCTGCTTGAGGGAGAAGGGTATGAGGTGCTGAAGGCATACGACGGCCTGCAGGCATTGGATATTCTGGCGTCCCGGCAGGTGAGGCTGGTGCTGATCGACGTGATGATGCCGAAGCTGGACGGCCTGTCCGCCCTGATGCGCATCAGGGAGAAGCAGAACATACCGGTGATCGTCTTAAGCGCCAAGAGCGAGGACAGCGACAAGGTGCTGGGGTTGTCCATGGGGGCGGACGAT
>N._stephensi_709_foregut__coassemble_602_pt1 | contig 12704 bp, 13 predicted proteins | sample N__stephensi_709_foregut__metabat2_high_PE_003 | metagenome-assembled genome bin N | reverse complement strand
AATCCCCCACTTCTACTATAATTTCTATGTATACCAATATGCTACCTCCTTCTCCGCCGCCGTGGCCGTCGCCCGAAATATACTGAAGGAAGGTGCGCCTGCCGTAGAACGCTATAAAAAATTCCTCTCCGGCGGCTGCTCCATGCCTCCGGTAGAGCTTCTGAAAATCGCGGGCGTAGACCTGACTACCGCCCAGCCTATCCAGGATGCTCTGGATGTGTTCGGACAGGTGATCGAAGAGCTGGAGGAGTTGACCCGGTAAAAAAGCAGGCGAACTTTCCTATTCAACAAAAAAACGAAGGCTGATCAGACTGCGCCATAGTCTGATTGGCCCTCGTAACACAATCAAGGGAGTCACACGCCATGAAAGATAAATCGAAAAGAAAAAATATAAAATTCGTCATTCTGCTGCTGTTGTCAGGGATTTGTCTTGTCGGCATCTTGTTATGCAGTTTATTCCGTCAGCCGGATTATCTGCTGGCATCCACTGTGCCCGCTTCCGTCCAAGAGGGCGGTATCCTTCAAAATCCACATTCCTCCTTATTGGTTCCCACTCAAATCACTAAAATCGGTGACGATTATTTTCTGGTGGACTGCTATCATAATCAGATTCTCACCAGTACTTCTCTGGATACTCCGCTGGAGGACTGGTATGTAATGACAGATCAGATCAACCGAGGGCATACCATCGCCGGAGACGGAGTTGTATATCTGGCAGACGATACGGAAAATCACCGCATCCTGATTTTTGAAAAAGCAGACGGACGCTTTTATCTGACTCAGATCTTTGAAGACATCGGCATTCGTCCGCATTATGTCGTATATGACGAAACAGATAAACGTTTCTATGCCTTAAGCTCCATGACCGGAGAACTGTATGTCTTTTACCGCCGGGAAGAAACCTCTCAGGTATTCCTGGAAAAAATACTTTCCGTTCCGGAGCTTGACAATGTCTATGTACGTTCCTTTACCATCGACAATAACGATATATACTTTGCAGCCTGCAACGGAACAATCCTGCGAACCCGAAAAAAAGATCTGACTGTTTTGGAGCGCTGGCAGGTACCGGCTGAATATGCCGGCATGGTACAGCTTTCCAGAATTCAAAATTATTTTTACATCACTGTATCCACGGACATTACCGGAAATGCCGATTATGCCACTATTATCCGGGTGCGTGATCTTGCGCATCTGGCGGATGCCCCCCCCGAAAACCTGTACTCTTATTTTACACAGGGCGGCACTCCCTATTATATTTCCTGCTTTGACGATTCTTATTTTCTGACACAGCATTGCATGATCCCCGGAACCGGAGTCTGGCGGTTTCAAATTACGAATGATGAAATCAACAGCCTGCAGGTGCTTTATCCGTAATCATATTTTCTATCAGGACTACACCTGATGCTTTCTGAAGCCGTGCCAGGCAAAATAAGAGCAGACGCAGGCGGCGATCAGCGCGAACACCGGAAGGAAAACATACGGAGGGATCACAAGTCCGAATATTTCATATTGGTATTCATACATTGCGATCCAGAAGGCAAACATATTTGTGGGCAGCAGATTGATCAGACCGGATACCCAAACAGGCGCTCCGTCGGGAACGCTGATGAACATCGGCGCTATCAGCAGCACGGTCATGACCACAATGGTGTTGAAGGGCGCCTTAAGTCTTGCAGAGAGCAGGGCAGTGATCGCGGCAAACATGATACAGCCCATCAATATACATATGAAATACAGCAGAGCAGCCCGCCCTATCGTAATCGGATAGGGGAAGGCATCCTCCGCCAATTCCAGCATTGCGTCCGCCCCGTTTGTCCCCCAGAAAAGCATGGTCTCTATAAGACTTATGGCTGCGAGCAGCGAGATCAGCACCGCAGATACGGAAAAAGCCGTGAACAGCTTTGCTCCCGCCACAAGCCCTTTGCCGTGCCTGGAGGACAGGACAAGGCTGTCGGCGCCGCTTGCATATTCATCGGAAAAGATGCCTGAGAATATTACCGCTATCGCCGCTCCCGCCATGATTGCCGTAGTATACATGATCGTAACAAACCGATAATACCCGCCCCAATATTCATAGGTCAATGTGGCGGGAGCGCGGTCAAAGCAATCCTGCCAATATTTCTGCATATTTTTGCTGAGAGCGCTTTCCTGCATAATCTGTTCCTTTCTCTCCCGGCGCATCACGTCGAACTGTTCCGCCTGCTCCCAGGTCAGAGTGCTGACTTCGCTGAAGCGCAGGTCGAACACCCTGCATATAAGACTGTAGATTTCGTTGTATTTTGATACGTTATACTGATATTCCGGGTTTCTGACAAGGTTGTCATCTTCTGAAAGAAGATTTTTATAGGCGTCCACAGCCTCCATGATGAAGTCGGCGTCAATGGCTCGTCCCGACATCGCCTCCTTGTTCCGGCGATCTGTCATGTGATCGACATATCTTGAGACAGCAATCGTATTGCCGTTCTCATCATTGTAATAAACGTTTCCGATAATCGTGCCAAAGACGCTGAGAGCGCCTAAAAGGATAACCAGCACAAGGACGATGACCGTCCGCTTTCTGCAAAGCGTTTTCTTCAATTCAAACCTTACCAGTTCAAAAAATATACTCATTGGGCTGATTCCTCCGCATTTTCTTTATCGCTGAAATAATACAGGTACAGATCCTCCAGGGTTGCCCGGGTGTTTTCGGCATTCTCACAGGGCTTTTCATCGCTGACAAGGCGCAAAAATACGCTGCCGTTCTCGTTCCTCGTATTGATGATCGGATATTTCAGGCTGAGCTCGTCGGCAGCCTCGGCGGACACGGAGCATTCCCAGACCTTACCATCGATGACCGAGCTGATCTCCTCAAGGGAGCCGCTGTGGATGATCTGGCCGTTTTTCATGACAAATATGGTATTGGCGATATGCTCAATGTCCGACACGATATGGGTTGACAAAAGTATGATTTTGTCCGTTCCCATTCGCGAAATAATGTTGCGGAACTTCACGCGCTCTTTGGGGTCGAGACCTGCGGTCGGCTCGTCCAGGATCAGAATTTTGGGGTCGTTCAGCATTGCCTGGGCGATACCCAGCCGCTGCTTCATGCCGCCGGAGAAGGTCTTGATCTTCTTTTTCGCCTCGTTCTTCAGGGATACCATTTCCAGCAGATCGGCGCTCCTGGCCTTCGCAAGCCCCTTCGGTATCCCCTTCATGGCGGAGATATACATCATGAAATCCTGCGCGGTAAATTCGGGATAATAGCCGAAATCCTGGGGAAGATATCCGAGAACATCCCGGTATTCCTCCCTTGAAACGTCGATCCCGTCATAGGAAATGCTGCCGGAGGTCGGCTCCAGAATGCCGCACATCATCCGCATAAGCGTAGTCTTTCCCGCTCCGTTGGCCCCGAGAAGCCCGTATACGCCGTTGTGCAGCGAGACGGAAATTCTGTCGCAGGCAATCTTGCTGCCGTAATTCTTTGTCACTCGATCAATTTTTAATTCCATAAAGATTGTCCTTTCCTGTCATCATTTTTTTCATCTGAAGGGCGGTCACGATCGCGCCGATGATGCAGAGCGCCCCACGTACATTGTTGATAAGACGCAGATCGATCACAAGCCTGTTCAGGGAAAACACTCCCGCCAGGCTGACGCCCACTGCAGCCGCTGCGCTGACATAAACGCCGTCCGGACCGCTGATCCTGTTCAGGATCGCAAGGGAGATACCGTTGACGGTAATATAGGGAGTTAAAATATACAGCGCCGCCTTCATGATGCCCAGCGGCGAAAAAAGGTCGAAGGAGATCACAATGACCGATATTACCGCGAAATTACATATGCCTAATATTATCATCCGCGCGCCTGTAAGCTGTGGCAGCGAAAATCTGCACGCCGCTTCTATCTCCGATATTCCGAAGAGGTTGGAACGGGATATCTCCGCCGCGGTCAGCAGTGCCAGAAAAGGAACAAAGGCCGAAATGATCCATACAGCGTAAATTTCGCCCCGGGGGATAACGCAAACCGCGCCGAGGGATATCAGCAGCAACAGCATTGAGAATATCCATACCCGCTTGCGGATATAGCATATCTGCGATAGAATAAACTCAAAATAGGACATCCTGGGACAGCATAGAGATTTTAAGAATTTGTCCTTGTTTTGCGGTTCGGGCGGTGTGAACGCCCGGCGCAGCATCTTTTTGATCTTCATACTTCCTCCTCTTCCGCCGCCCAGGCGGCAAGAAGCTCCTTCAATTTTTTTAACGCCGCCCGCTCCAGGCGATATACCGCAAATCTTGACATACCGGCTGCGGCCGCGGCTTCGTTGACCGTAAATTCACTGATGTACCGCAGGACAATAATCTCACGCTGTCTTTCGTCAAGCTTTTCCAGAGCCTTTTGAACGGCGACCCTAGTATCGCTCTGCTCCGCGAAATCCCCGGCAGGATAGTCGTCCGTCAGCTCTACCGTCTGTTTTCGGCGAAAGTAGTCTGCACACAGGTGCTTGGCGATGGTGTACAGGTAGGCCATATCCGGACTGCGCCTTATTGTCTGCTGCCGGCCGAAAAATTTGAGAAAGGTTTCCTGGGTCAGGTCCTCGGCGGCATGGGCATTTCTTACCCTATAAAAACAATAACGATATATCTTGTCGTAAATTTCTGCCAGTCCGTTCACCGCCGCGTAGTCACCCCTCTCATACTGTATAACGTTTCAGCCGCCGGAAATGTGCGGCCGTTTTGTGATTATTTTCTTCGTATAGTTTATAACCTCTCTGATCTCCCGGTCAATGCGAATCCGGCGCCCTTTAGTTCAAAACAAAAAATTTTATTCTGTGCAAGGTTTTCCGATTTGCAGTCGTATTATAAGTGAAAATAAGAAACGAACGGAGGGAATGATATGGGAAATATGGGAAGGATGGGTTTACTGTTTACTGCTGCACTGATATCGGTTATGATAGGAGGGGCGGCTGGCTGCGCACAAGCGAGAGCGCATGTGCATAATTGCTGCGGAATGACAAGCAGCACAGAGGCGGGAGCATATGTGCATGATTCCTGCGGAGTGGACGGCTGCACACAGACAGGGGTTCATGTGCACAGCTCCTGCGGAGTGGACGGCTGTACACAGACAGGAGCGCATGTGCACAACTCCTGCGGAGTGGACGGCTGTACACAGACAGGAGTTCACAGCCACGGCAGCGGTCATCATGGGGAGTATGAGGGCCATCATCACCATCATTAACACGAAAGGAAAAAGCGGATGCGTACTGAACAGGAAGTGAATCTCGCGCTTGACAATTATGCGGATATGGTTCAGCGTATCTGCTTTTGTCATCTGAAAAACGAAGCCGATACAGAGGATATCTTTCAGGAGGTTTTCCTCAAATACATGACATATAAGGGCGAGTTTTCAAGCAGGGAGCATGAAAAAGCATGGATGATCCGGGTGACGATCAATGCCTGTAAGGATGTTCTGAAAAAGTTTTTCAGGAAAAATGTTGTTTCCATAGATACGATTCCGGAAACATACAAAGAGGAAGCAGATTATTCGGACATCCGGCAGGCGGTTCTGGAACTGCCGGAAAAGTACAGGGATGTGATTTATCTGCATTATTACGAACAGTATTCGGCGCCGGAAATAGCCCGTATCCTGGGGGCAAAGGAAAATACCGTCTATTCCATTCTTTCGAGGGGACGAGATATGTTAAAGACAAGGCTGGGAGGGGATGGATATGGCAGATAGAATTTATGAAGCTTTTGACAGCATAAAAGCATGTGAAAAAGTAAAATCCTCCACCAGACAGATGATTAAAAGGGAGGCAGAAAAGAGGCGGAGGCCGGTTCTTTTTACGGGAAAGGTCTTAGCTGCCTTTGCAGCTCTGTTTGTGGTGCTGGGATTGGGCGGGCTTTACGGCGTGAGCACTTACCCGGTATCTTACGTCAGCATAGACGTCAATCCGTCCATTGAACTCAGCCTGAACTGCTGGAACAGGGTGATCAGCGCCACGGCCTACAATGACGAAGGTGTCAGAATTTTAAATACTGTTTCCGTAAAGGGTATGCCCTTTGAAAGCGCGTTGGAGACCATTGTTGAGAGCGAGACCATGGCGCCGTATCTTGAGGGTGATGCGGATATGACGGTAACAATCGCCACAGGCAGTCAGCGCCGGGAAGCGCAGATATCGGAAAGCGTAACGAACTACAGCAGCCATCACGGCTATCATATATCCGGTTACACTGCAGATCCGGAAACAGTATCGGATGCACATCACAACGGAATGTCTATCGGACGGTATGACGCCTATGTAAAGCTGTACGGGTACGATGACACGGTGACGGTGGAGGACTGCAGGGATATGTCTGTTTCGGAGATTCACAGCCTGATCGACGAACACGAGACAGACAGCACGCATCATTCTACCGACGACAGCGATGACAACGGCAGCAGCAGCGGCCATCACGGCAGCGGACACCATGGGGAGTGAATACTGCGTTTTTCCGGTGTGTACTTGACGGCCGTGCGGAATCAGGATATGATAAATGACACACGTGACAGGAGGTTCTTCAAAATGGAGTGGGCAGAGCATATTGAACTGGTAGCAGCCGGAAAAAAGATAGATATTTACCCTTGTGCAGTTCCTGACCGTCCTGTTATTTATTTCAATACCGTTTCGGAGGAAAAGGAAGCCGTATTGGAAGAGCTGAAAAAGATGGACTGCCCTGATTTTTCCCTCGTTGCAATCAGCAATCTGGAGTGGGCTCACGATATGTCTCCGTGGGACATACCTCCCATTTTCCCCGGCGATACACCATGCACAGGAGGAGCTGACACATATCTCAGCCTTTTCCTAAACGAGATCATGCCAAAGGCGGAGGAAAATATAAGGAGCGTCAGCCGGAGAGGCATTGCTGGCTACTCGCTGGCAGGTTTATTTGCCCTGTACTCTATGTATCGCACGGATCTGTTCTCCCTGATTGCCAGTATATCCGGCTCCCTTTGGTTTCCGGGATTCCAGAAATACGTCATGTCCCATGAACCGAAAAGGCAACCTGAGCGCATATTCGTTTCTTTGGGGGATAAGGAATGCAAAACCAAAAATCCCTATTTGAGAACGGTGCAGACCAACACCGAGGCACTGGTTGATTTCTATCGCAGGCAGCAGATCAATACTGAATTCAGGCTGAATCCGGGCGGCCATTTTGCAGAACCCGCCGGACGGGTGGCTATGGGAATTCGATGGCTGATGACAAGCTGAAGAAACGCTTTCATCAGTGTTTCCTTAAGACCTTGCGCCGCGAAGTCACCCATGCTATAATAGCTTCATTCAAGACAGCTCGGACGCAGCAGCAAAGGAGGCTCTATGTTTTACAAAAATGAATTTCCCGTCCTGGAGTTCGACGATTCTCAGACGGCAAAACTGAATCCGGAAAATTTTATATCGGATGAAAAAGAAGGAAAGTTTGAAACGGATAAAATGGTGATCACCTTTTTCCCGGAGGTGGTAAATAAGCTGGCTGCGGAGCGCCGGATCTCGGAAGAGCGGACGATCCCCGGAGAAAATCCCGTTGTCATCTATCGCTTCACGGAACAGCCGGATGTCCTGTTGACCTTGGGACAGGTGGGCTGTCCTGCCTGCGCGGGGAATCTGGACCTTTTCCATGCAATGGGCGTTACTAGGGTCATGTTCTGCGGCGGAGGCGGCGTCCTGGATCGTAATATTGAGGTCGGACAGATCCTCGTGGTAGACGGAGCGATCCGGGACGATGGCTTTTCCTATCAGTATATTCCCGCCTCAAGGGTGATCCACACGGATCCCAATGTTACGGATAAAATCAGACAATACCTGGTGGAAAACCATGTCCCCCACCTCAGCGGACTGACCTGGACCACAGACGCGATCTTCCGCGAGACCGCCGATCGGATCAGCAGTCGAAAAGCGGAAGGCGCAAAGATCGTTGAAATGGAGCAGTCCGGTTGTATTGCCGTAGCCCGGTTCAGGGGCTTTGCTTATGGTGCGCTGATCTACGGCGGAGACGATCTCTCCGGCGAGGAATGGTCCGGAAGAGGCTGGCGCAGCCGGGAAGGCGTCCGGTACGATCTGGTTCAGTTGTGTAAGGAGCTGGTGAAAATCATCTAGCGGGAATCACTTTTCGCGGAATGCTGCATCCGGTCTTCATTTGGAGATTTTTAATAGAAGTTTTCCTTTACGGCATCTTAGAAGCCGGCGGCAAAAAAACTTACGCTGAATGGAGCGAAAATATATGATCAGAGAGATAGAGAGAAAGGATTTAGACGGTCTATTAAGGTTGTATATGCAGTTGCATGATAATCCCATGCCGGAAAAGACCGCTGATCTATTACAGATTTGGGACGCCATTGTTCAGGATAAAAACCATCATGTGATCGTTGCGGAGGAAAACGGAGAAATCGTGTCTTCCTGTGTCTGCGTCATCATTCCGAATCTGACGCGCGGCCAGCGGCCATACGCTTTTATTGAAAATGTGATAACCGATGAAGGACACCGAAACAGAGGGCTGGCAACGCAATGCCTGGATTACGCCAGAGAGATTGCCGTGAAGGACAACTGCTATAAAATGATGCTGCTCACAGGGTCAAAGCAGGAAAGCACCTTGGATTTTTACAGAAAGGCAGGCTACAACAGCGAAGATAAAACGGCATTTATCCAATGGATATAATTGGCAATCAGTTCTTTTCGTCCGATTATTTTTGTGTTATAATCTTGGAAAGCCATTCAGTCGCAATCGCGAAACAGGGAGAAAGAATTTCCAATGAAACAAGAAGCCATTCACAGATATATCAATATGCCGGGGCATACGCCCTGCTATGACACCATAACCGCCGCCCTGACCGGATTAGAGGAAGCAGAGCCGGAAAAATCTTATCCCGCAGCCTTTTCTGACCTTCCCCCCGTCGTTCTTCACATCGGCGGCGGCGTTTACCGGGAAAAGCTGGTGATCACCCGTCCCAACCTGACCCTGCAGGGGGAGGGCGAAAGCCGGGAGGATGTTGTCCTGGTATACGGCGACGGGGCTTTTGATATTATGCCGGAGGGGGATAAGCGGGGCACCTTCCGCACCGCCTCCGTCCGCATCGACACCCACGACTTCACCGCAAGACATCTGACCTTCCGCAACGACGCGGGCTGCGGTCATATCGTAGGGCAGGCTTTAGCCCTTTATGTGGACGGCGACCGAAATTATTTTGAAGACTGCTGCCTGCTGGGCAGCCAGGATACCCTCTTTACGGCGCCCCTCCCCCTAAAGGAAGCCCAGCCCGGCGGCTTTAAAGGCCCCGGTGAATTTAAGCCCAGGACCTTGGGACGGCACTGCTATCAGAACTGCTATATCCGCGGAGATGTGGACTTTATCTTCGGCGGCGCTGTGGCCTGGTTTGAGAATTGTATCCTTTTCTCCGGCTGTCCTCAGGACAGGAAATCGGACGAGCTTCCCGGGCAGGACACTATCTACGGCTACGTTACTGCCGCCTCCACACCCCGCGAGCAGCGGTACGGATATGTCTTTCGTAACTGCAGTCTGGAAAGCGACTGCCCGCCTCACACCGTAATGCTGGGACGACCCTGGCGTGAATGGGCAAAGACCGTCTTCCTGAACTGCCGACTGGGCGAGCATATCCACCCTGCAGGCTGGAATGACTGGAACAAGCCTCACGGTCACTTCTACTACGGCGAATACAAGTCCTACGGCCCCGGGGCAAGCCCCCAGACCCGAGCGGATTTTTCCTGTCAGTTGACGGACGAGGAGGCTGCGGAATATACCATGGAAAACGTACTCAAAGACTGGAAGCCGGGGGCATCCGCGGCTTCCGTGTCGGAAAAATAAAAAATACAGGAGGTTGATTATGAGAAAAATAATCAAAATTTTGACGGCGCTTTTCCTGACCCTATGCCTTGCAGGCTGCGGTTCTTCCCCGGATGCGGAGAACACCTTGGAAGTCCCGACGGAAGGTACAGCGGAAAATCAGACTGAAAGCCCGGCGGAAAGCGGCTCCGGCGCGCCGGAAACGGAACGGGAATACACTGCGGAGATCAACAACGGTGATTTTGAGACAAAGGACTTTACCGGCTGGGATGTGGAGGATGACAAGGGAATCCTGCTGGTGCGCACCGACGATTGGGCGACAGTAAACACTTCGTACTTCGTAAAGGTACAGGCCACCTGTGACGGAACATTTACCGTATCGCAGAAGATCAAGGCTTCCGAGACAGACTCTTTTCTCGGCGTCATCGATTATGAGGGCTTTGAGTCCTTCAGCGGGAACATCACCTTCTCCGTGCTTATAAACGACACCGAAGCAGCTTCTGTGGACATTACCCCCAGCCGGGGCTGGGATATTTGGGATACGGCGTCTACGGATCCCATGGACATCAAGGAAGGAGATATCGTAACATTGCAGGTTACAGGAAATTTTGCATCGGGAGATTGGGCTGACTTCGACGATATCAGGCTGATAAAGTCCTCCGAGGCTCAGGAAGTCCTGGACAACGGAATAGAAATCACCTCTGAAATCCTCGCGGAGGGTGCTTTGGGCTCCGGCTGCATCGACTGGAAGGGTGTCACCTACAACGGCGTCAATATAAACGGCGGCAACTTTATAAAGGGTGTGGATATCTCCTCCCTGATCGCTCTGGAAAACAGCGGTGTCGTCTATTACAACGCCGCGGGCGAAGAGCAGGAGCTGATCAGTCTTTTCAAGGACGCCGGTATCAATTATGTTCGGTTGAGGGTCTGGAACGACCCCTATGCCGAGGGAGCCGAAAAGACACCGGAAAACAGCTACGGCGGCGGTGTGTGCGATCTGGAATACACCTGCCGGCTGGCGGAACGCTGCGCCGCTCTGGACATACCGGTATTTATTGACTTTCATTATTCGGATTTCTGGAACGATCCCGGAAGAGGGTATGCGCCCAAGGCATGGGAAGGATATTCTCTGGAGGAGAAGAAGACCGCTGTCGCGGAGTTTACCGCTGACGCTCTGGAAAGGATAAAGGAGACCGGCGTTGAAATCGGCATCGTCTCCGTGGGAAATGAGACTACAGGATTTATGGCCGGCGAGGAGGGCGTCGAGAACGTGGTTCAACTGATCGCCGCCGGATGCAGCGCGGTAAGATCATTTGACGACAGTATCCTGATAGCTGTTCATGTCACCAATCCCGAATCGTACAACTATTACGGATTCGCCACACAGCTTTACAACGCCGGCGCTGATTACGACATATTTTCCACGTCATTTTACGCTACCGACCACGGGACGACGGATAATCTCATCAATAAGATGAACAGTGTCGCTCAGGATTTCGGAAAGCTGACCATGCTGGCGGAGTACAAGTATCCCACCACCGGCTCCTACAGCAGTTATATTGAGGAAACCTTCGGGAAACCAAGCGAGGAAGGGCAGACCAACGCGATCAGGGTGATCAATGAAACAGCCGCTCAGATTGACAACTGTATCGGAACCTTTTACTGGGAGCCCGCATGGGTTCAGGCGCCCGCCGACACATGGGCCACACAGGGCTCAGGATGGTTCAATGCCCCTGCGGCCGAGTATGATCAGGCTAATTCCTCCATACTCACCGCCCAGGGAAGCGGCACCTGGGAAAGCGCCCTCTTCGATCAGGACGGCCATCCCTACGACGCCATCACATCCGATATTTTCCATCAGATCTGGACGGACGCAGAATATTGAGGAAGCGCTTTAAGCAACGTTTTCCTAAAATAACACCGGTCAGTTATCCACATGGCATGGGTAACTGACCGGATTTTTTCGCAGACAGACTCCGTGTCTTTTAAATACAATAAGCGGCGTACAGGGGAATCGACCGTATCCCCTCCTCTTCTCCGAAGTTCTTACCCGAGATACGAATCCCGTATTCCGGCTGATACCGTTTACAAAACTCTCCCAAGCTTTTTGATCGCACTCTCACATCATACTTTACCTCAATGGGGATTATTTTCCCCGCCTTCTGAATCACAAAATCCACTTCCGCTGCCGGAGAATCAGAGGTCCAGTAATAAAGCTCATAGCCCGCAGTCTGTAATGCCTGGGCCACATAGTTTTCCGTCAACGCTCCCTTATATGCGCCGGACAACTCATCCCGCAGCACGTTCTCCGGCATCAGATTTGCCTGGGCACACAAAAGTCCTACGTCGGACAGATAAAGCTTGAACGCGGATACATCCCGAAACGCGCCAAGGGGCAGTTCTCCCGCCACCACCCTGTCTGACCGGATCACGACTCCCGCCATATACAGCCATGCGATGGAGTCTCCGAACAATCCCGCCGTAGCTCCTTTTCGTATCATTTTGTACTGAAACTTTTTATTTTCCTTTGCAAGCTGCGCGGGCAGCGAAAGATAAGCTCCCCGGATCTTCGTGTTCTCGCTCCCGGAGGCGTACTTTGACATATCGGCTGTATAAGCATTCACAATCAGGCTCTGGAATTCCGGCACATTTACCAAAGACTGATCCTCCTTATACTTCCGAACCGCTGCCGGCATCCCTCCCACAAACAGATAACGCAACCACCACAGCCTCAGGTCGCTGTGTATCGCTTCCGGCATGGGGGTTATAGAGTCAAAATGCTCCCGGATCATGTGTTCCTGCCCTTCCTGGCCCATGGCCCACAGAAATTCATCAAACCCCATGGGATACATGGTTTTCACATACACCTTGCCCACCGGAAAAGAATATT
>N._stephensi_709_foregut__coassemble_582_pt1 | contig 12900 bp, 16 predicted proteins | sample N__stephensi_709_foregut__metabat2_high_PE_003 | metagenome-assembled genome bin N | reverse complement strand
CCTGTTTTCGTTCAAGATTGCAAACGAACGGAGTGAGTTTCGCAATTACCTATTATGGCTGTATTATATGCCTTCCACCCGGTGGAAGGTCAATAGAAAAACGAAAATATTTACAATCTCAGCAAATACAAATAGGAATTTCTATCGGGATATTCATATTCAAAGGGCTGTTCCTCCTTATTGATCCGCACATATCCCCGTTTTTCAAAAAAATCATGACAATTTGCTGCAACGGAAGGCGTATCAAACATTAACTGTTTATAATGATTCTCTTTTGCATAATCAATCAGTCGATCATACAATTTTGTCAATATTCCCTGCTTGCGATATTCCTTTTTCACAAATCCCTTCTTCAGAATTCCGTTTCCGTGACCTTTATTCATGAGCGCAAGAGTGCCGATGACAATATCATTGTCCACTGCAATCCAGAACTGACCGCCGTTTTTCTCATAGGCAGCAGGAATATCCGATAAATCCGGCTGTTCCTCCAATGATAAATTTATTTTCGCCTCGTTATTCTGAATATGTAAAATTAAATCGATTATCTGCTGTCTATATTTTTCCTGATAGGTTACTATTTTCATAGTGTTTTCTTTTACGTTTTTGTTTCCTGAGGCTAAGAATATCGGCGAGGCTCTTATTTTTTTATATGTGGATAAATCATTGCAAAATAAGATATAAAATTATATCCGCAGTGTGCAATGATACAACAGGGTATTGAGTCAGTTTTTATATACAGCAATCCCAATATAATACCACACACGAAGGCGGATAAAGTTTGCAGCATATTAAAGTGCAAAAGTGCAAAAAATAAAGCAGAAATAAATAATGCACCTATAACGCCATAAGTATTTTTCAATCCTCCCAATACAAAGCCCCTCATTAAAATTTCTTCTATAATGGGCGCGACAATACACACTTGTAATAGACTTGTGACAGGCGATTTCATTAGGCTTTGAATGGTTTCCTGATAATCTTGTTCACTTTGAGGAAAAACACTTTCAAATATAGGGTCTAAACATTTATCTAAAAGCAGAAAAAATAAAACCGAACAAAGCACAGACAAAAGAATGCCCATCGGCGTAACATTAGATAATAAATTTATTTCATACCTGCTTTTGAGTAAACAGATAAATCCAACCACACACATTACAATAACCGCAAGATTGATCCATTCTGAACACTTTGGAAATGTCTTTCTCCAAACTGTCACATTCAGAAATGTATAAAAAAGCATAATTCCAAAATATGCAGCTACCCATATAACAGCATTGCTGATTTTCAATGTATTTGCTCCCATAGTAAATTATCCTTTATTTGCCAAATATGTATCCAGTTAATAAGGATTTAAATATCAAACTGGAATATATTCGGCACAGCATCAGGGCCAAACGTTTTCACAGCCATTCGATACATAGCCTTTGCATGGATTCTATCATGCCAGATGAAACGTCTAAGCACTTTCCTCAGCGACCATTCTTCATCATAGCTTCCGAGATAGACCACGTTTTTCAGGAAGTCCGGCCGGCTTTCCAAAACTGCAAAGCCACGTTCTCTGCATTCCGCAATATCTCCCTCATGATCCGCGGCAACCCCGATTTCACCGAAGTAATAATCGTTGACATTCTTCGTGTGTTCGTACATTTCAAATGCTGTACGAGGAATCTGTCCATAAAAAGTTGCCCTGGCCGGAAGACAGCTTTTATCTTTATTCGGAATTGATTGATACAGCATCAAGAAATCACATGCTGATTTTAAGGCGAGTGATTTCAAATCTGCATACTCAGACGCACTCAATTCCTGCCTTTCTCCGTCGAAGAGGACATCGGAATCAGCGTCAGAAATGGTCAGATCGGAACACTTTTCCTGAACAATTTCGGTTTCAAAGGAGTCTGATGTTACGTCACCCTTCCATCTCAGATAAGATTTTATTTCAGAAGGCATTTTCTGAATTGCTAACTCTTTGGAAGCCCCTCTTGTAAAAGCTCCGATAAAATTATCCGCATACAGGATGCTATCGTCGCCGTTATGTTCCCATACACACCTTATTTTCATAAAAAGAGTCCTCCTCTGCAAACATAAATTTGTCTATTAAACCGAAACGGTCCATTACCCTCAACAGGGCGGAGACCGGACATTTGAATTCAGGAGATAGCACTGTTACAGTATCTGCGCCTTCCCTGTATAGGGATGGCTGTCCGCATAAGCAGATGCCTTTGCTGCAAACTCACCGGGCTTCATTTTATCAAAATATTCCCGCTGCCATACCGTATAATCAAAATCATCCCTTTTGATAAGGGAAATAAAATATTCCGCATCAATTACCCCCAAATGATCCACAAGGCATGCAAAACCCTGATCCAAAATTTTCGTTGCATTAACCATCATCCTTCTGCCTCCATTCTCCTGATAAATTCCCCCGGTGTCACCAACTGAACCGCTTCAGACTGGTACTTTAAGAGCCTGTCATCGGTACTGATAAAATAATCACATTCTGCCATAACAGCACACGCTACATGATACGCATCTTTTTCCTTTATGCCTGTTTCCATAATGCGCGTGGCTATTTCTGTAATCTCCTCCACATTTTGATTGCTGACATACCATGCAGCATACTCCTTCATAAATTTTTCAATAGCAGTTTTCTTCTGTATTGACCGATTATTGTCGTTTTCAAAATCAAGGACATAGGACGTGACAAGTTCAATCTGCTTCTGCCTTATCATATCCTGTATATGGAGCTTCGCCTGTGTTTCCAGATAAATACGCATCTGGGACTGGTCATCATACGGTCGATTATAACTGCAATTATCCAGATACACCCTCATATCTACATCTCCCTTTGTCGTCCATATTTTTATCTTAACACATATAATGCAAAAAATCCATGTCATTATACTAAGATTCGGTCCAAAGAAGATGTCGTTCGCATTGAGAAGCTCTACTTTTTCGGATGGCGCATTGAGGAATACAAGACTCAAGAAAGCAAAGGGAAATTAAGCAGAATTGAATGGCGTTATGAACGTATTTGTGGTAAGATAACAATACTGAACAATAAAACTATAAAGAAAGCTGGGTTTCACATGACTACCGTATATTTTGTCAGACACGCAGAACCTAATTATGCAAATCATAATGATTCGTTGAGGGAATTGACTGAAAAGGGATTAGAGGACAGTAAGCTTGTTACACAATTTTTGGCTGACAAGAAGATTGACATTGTATTCTCAAGTCCGTATAAGAGAGCTATTGATACGATTCGTAATTTCGCGGATTCGGCGGGGCTTGAAATCCATATAGAAAATGATTTCAGGGAGCGAAAAGTAGATAGCTGCTGGATTGAAGATTTTACATTGTTCTGCAAGACACAGTGGATGGATTTTAATTACAAGCTTTCAGATGGTGAGACATTACAAGAAGTACAGACAAGAAATATTGCAGCGTTAAATCGCCTGTTAGACGAGTATAGAAACAAAACAATCGTTACCGGCACTCATGGAACCGCTTTAAGTACAATCATCAATTTCTATGATAGACAATTTGGCTATTCAGACTTTGAAAAAATCAAGGGGTTAATGCCATGGGTTGTGAAAATTACCTTTGATAACGATGTTTGCGTGGAAATCCAATCGTATAACTTGTTTGAATTGTGCTGATGAATTTATGTTTATCTATTAAACCGAAGCCGCTCCATTATCCTCAACAGGGCGGATCCGGTATCCGCCCGGCCCGCGTGTTATAGGCCGCGCAGCGGAACCCTTGCCCACATGTCAACAACAAACCTGCACCTCCGACTTGCCCCCGGAACGGTTGACAAGTTCGGGGATTCATAGTAGAGTGTACATTACAGTCCGTTGCCTCGCGCGGGAAGCAGTTCTAAGGAAAGCCGTGGGCAGGAGAGGGAGAAACGCAATGATAGAAAAGATAAAAGCACTCTGCAAAAAATATGAAGAGATACTGGTCTATCTTATCGTAGGGGTGATGACGACTATCGTCTCCTGGGGAGCAGCATATCTGGGGAAACTGCTCCTGGATACAGATATACCCTGGCAGAACACGGTTAATAACACCATCAGTTGGATGGCGGGTGTGCTCGTTGCATACCCTCTGAACCGCAGATGGGTATTCAAAAGCACAAACCCTAAGATTATGAAAGAATTTTTCGGTTTTGCAGCTTCCCGCGTATCCACCCTGATCATGGACGTCGTTATCATGTGGCTGACGGTAAATGTTCTGGACATGAACTACTGGATTGCGAAACTCTTTATTTCTTCCGTAATCGTAACCATTGCCAACTATATATTCAGCAAAGTGCTGATCTTTAAGAAAAAGAAGTAAAAACTAAATGTGCTTTACCAGTTCTTTCACCAACGCTGCGGAATGTTTTGCAGCGGCAGCTTCAAATGTGGGATAATCCATTTCGGCGCTGTTGTCCGCCTTGTCAGAGATAGCGCGGATAATGACAAAGGGAATGTTGTTCAGATAAGCGCCGTGAGCGATGGGAGCGCCCTCCATCTCAGCACAGTCTCCCTGAAATTCCCGGATCAGCTTTTCCTTGATCTCATTGCCGGAGATAAACTGGTCGCCGCTGACCACGCGGCCAAGGATGGCGTGAATGTCGGGATTTACCTTCTCACAAGCCTCCCTTGCCAGCTTTGCCAGCCGTTCGTCCGCAGGAAATTCCCGCAGACCCATCTGAGGCACCTCTCCAAGCTGATAGCCGAAAATAGTCACATCCATATCGTGGTGCAGGGCGTCTTTGGAGATCAGGATGTCGCCGATGTCAAGCTTTGCGTTCAGGGAGCCGGCCACACCTGTGTTGATAATGTGGGTCACGTCGAACAGATCTATCAGGATCTGGGTACACAGCGCTGCGTTGACCTTGCCTATGCCGCTTCTCACGATGACAACGGCGGCATCGTTTAATGTCCCTTCATAAAATTCCATCTTAGCCTTTTTTTCGATCCTGGAGACGGTCATTGCCGCTTTCAGCTCTTCTACTTCCAACTCCATAGCACCGATAATTCCGATTTTGCTCATAGTATTTTCCTTTCCGTAAATTTAGTATGTAGCGCACTTTTATACCGGATAATTCAGCCGGTCATCCCCGATGTTGTAAAGTACATTATCCAGATATCTCTTTGCCAGCCAGTTGGCCATTCCCAGATTCATGTCCAGATAATTGCCGCAGTCCTTGGGGGAAGCGCCGGGCACCTCGTCTTTATAGTCCCGGACAAATTCAAACATTTCCACCATCAGGGGCACAATGTCCTTTGAAGTGTAATCCCCTGCCAGCAGAAGATAAAATCCGGTGCGGCAGCCCATAGGGCCGAAATAAATTGTTTTGTCCTTGTACGTAGGGTGATTTCGCAAAAAAGTAGCGCCCAAGTGCTCGATGGTGTGTACCTCTGCAGTGTTCATCACAGGCTCTTCGTTGGGACTGGTCATCCGCAGGTCGAAGGTGGTAATGGTCTCTGCGCCCACAGTGTCCTTGCGGGACACATATACGCCGGGCTGCAGCTTAATGTGGTCAATAGTAAAGCTCGCGATTTTTTCCATGACGTTTTCCTCCCTTTCAGCGTTATGTCTTCGGTCTATTGTCCGTATCTATTTTACTCCAAGAAGCCTGATTTGACAACTCAATAAATAGCAGGAGGTCGGAAAATCATGTTACAGCGGCTCCATAATTCGTCTTTATATGAAAAGACGTTTTCCGCAATATTTCTTTCAACAAAACCGACGTTTTCATAGCATCGTTTTGCTAAAGCGTTTTCGCTGAAAACATTCAGTTGAACCGCTTCAGCGCCGGTAATCTGAAAGGCATATTGCAGAGCCAGATGCAGCATTGCTTTTCCGTATCCCTTTCCGCGTTTTGTGGGATCAACGACTATAAATTTCAGAAACCCGATATTGTCATTTATATTGATCGAGTAGCAGAAGAATCCTATCGGCTGCCCGTTATTTTCCGTTGCCACATAAGCGCTGTCTGTCCACTCTATGGAATTTTTCTCCAAAACTTCATGGAAAACTTCGGGAGTCAGAGGGTACGGAAAAAGATTCGCACACCAGAAGGCGTGAATTCTTTCGTTATCAATCCATTTTGATAAATAATCGTAATCCTTGATTGGTATATAGGGACGAATTCTCATCAATAAAACCTCCTTTTTTTTCGCTTTGCTCAGGCACAAAAAGGCCGCCTGTAACAAGATTTACGAATACTTTTTTTCAATAAATTGCATTGCCTGTTCGGAACTATAAAAGGATATATATTTTGTCCCATATCCGGATAAGAATTCGATTATCTTTTTTCGCTCTGCATTAAATTCAAATATCCACTTAATATTGTAATAAAGAAATTTAAAGGTTGGTTTAGAATTGTATTTTTCCTTTCCTGTTCTTTGCCTTACCCAACGCCTAAACACTCGATATAGTCTGGTGTATGTATTAATATCAAGCAGAATAATATAATCGCTATATGCAAAACTTTCTTTCAGACATTCTCTGGGTGAACCTTCGACGATCCAATTCTCACCCTCTATAATTTCTCTGAAAATTCTGTCTCTCTCATCAGGACTTCTTTTTTTATCCCCGTCAGGGGTACGTTCCCATACAATATTATCTTTTTCATAAAACGGAATGCGATATTTTTCGGATATTTCTTTTGCTAAAGTAGATTTGCCGCTGGCAACCGAACCAATTATATCTAATTTCAAAGGATTACCTCCTGTTCAACAAATGCCGGTTTGGTGAATCGTCCAACGTAGATACTTTATCACAAATCCGCCTAGGACAGCAACAAAATTTATTCTCAGTAAGGGATGTTTTGTAACAGTTCAGGCAGCAGGGCTTTCTCAGTGATTCGAATGCTTGGCATTGTGATTTATGCGCCGATCAAAGCATGGGGAATTGACAAACCCGCTGTATTTGGACTACAATCACTATATGGCATAAGACTGTGAAGAGGAGAGAGAAAAATGGCAAAGGAAGGCAAGGATCAAACAAATAAGCTGGTGCAGGAGATCACTTCCATGGATGTGGATTTTGCCCAATGGTACACGGATGTGGTCAGGAAGGCGGAGCTTTGCGACTACACCTCCGTTAAGGGCTGCATGGTGATCAAGCCGGCGGGATACGCGATCTGGGAGCTGATACAGAAGCAGATGGACGAGATGTTCCGGGCAACGGGAGTAGAAAATGTATATCTGCCCATGTTCATTCCGGAGTCCCTGCTCCAGCGGGAAAAGGATCATGTGGAGGGCTTCGCGCCGGAGGTGGCATGGGTGACGCACGGCGGATTGCAGCCGCTGCAGGAACGTCTTTGCGTTCGTCCTACTTCCGAGACGCTGTTCTGTGATTTCTATAAAAACGACATTCATTCCTACAGGGATCTGCCCAGAGTGTACAACCAGTGGTGCTCTGTCGTCCGCTGGGAGAAGGAGACGAGACCCTTCCTGCGCTCCAGAGAATTTTTGTGGCAGGAGGGGCACACTGCCCATGCCACTGCGGAGGAGGCGGAGGAGAGGACGATCCAGATGCTGGATCTGTATGCCGACTTTTGCGAGCAGGTGTTGGCGATTCCGGTGATAAAAGGGCGGAAGACCGAAAAGGAGAAATTTGCAGGCGCGGAAGCGACTTACAGCATCGAAGCTTTGATGCACGACGGAAAGGCTCTGCAGTCCGCTACCAGCCATAACTTCGGCGACGGCTTTGCAAGGGCCTTCGGCATTCAGTTTGCCGATAAGGACAATACGCTCAAGTATGTCTATCAGACCTCCTGGGGAGCTACGACACGTCTGATCGGAGCGCTTATCATGGTCCACGGCGATAATGAGGGGCTGGTGCTGCCTCCCAGGGTAGCGCCGATCCAGGTATGCGTCATTCCCATCCAGCAGAAGAAGGAGGGTGTGTTGGATAAGGCATGTGAGCTTCGGGATGCGCTGGGAAAGAATTTCCGTGTCAAGCTGGACGACAGTGAAAAGAGCCCGGGCTATAAGTTTGCCGAAGCGGAAATGCGCGGTTATCCTATCCGTGTGGAGATCGGCCCCAAGGATATTGAGGTGGGCCGGTGTGTTATCTGCCGTCGGGATACCAGAGAAAAGCTGGAAGTGTCTCTGGAGGATTTGGAGGCCAGGGTGGGAGAGCTGCTGGCGACGATCCAGCGGGAGATGCTGGAGAGAGCCAAGGCGCATATGGAGGCTCACACCTATACAGCCGGGGACATGAAGGAATTCGAGAGATTGTTCGCCGAGGAATCCGGGTTTGTGAAAGCGATGTGGTGCGGCGAGCAGGAGTGTGAGGACAAGATCAAGGAGAAGCTGAGCGTTACCAGCCGCAATATTCCGTTTGTCCAGGAGCACATTGCGGACACCTGTGTCTGCTGCGGCAGGCCGGCTAAGAAAATGGTGTACTGGGGCCGGGCGTACTAAGGCGGGAATCAAGGAGGATAATATGCGAAACGAAACATTCCCTATACAGGTGCGGGGCTCGCTGCCTGACACGCAACTGATTACCTATATCCAGGATTACTACGAGGAGATCGGTATTGAACGACGTCCTCTTGTATTGATCTGCCCCGGCGGAGCCTATGCTTACACCTCCCCCAGGGAGGGGGAAGCGATTGCCATGCAGTTTCTGGCCATGGGCTGCCATGCCGCAGTGTTGAAATATTCCTGCGCGCCCGCAAGATATCCGGTGGCTCTGACGGAGCTGGCGGCCGCTATGGCTCTGATCCGGGAGCATACGTCGGATTGGCACGTAGAGCCGGAAGGACTTATTGTTCTGGGCTGCTCTGCAGGAGGACATCTGGCAGCATCCATGGGAATGCTGTGGAAGGAAAGCTTTCTGGCAAAGGCGGTGGGTATTGCGGAAAAGGATCAACGCCTGCTGCGCCCCGACGGTATGATCCTCTGTTATCCTGTCATTACCGGGGGAGAGTACGCTCACAGAGGTTCCTTTGAGAATCTGCTGGGTCAGGAGGAGGGGAAGGAGGAGCGCCTGAAAGACGGCGGCAGCCTTTTGTCCCGGCTTTCCCTGGAAACCAGAGTGACGGCGGACACGCCCCCCGCTTTCATCTGGCACACATTTATGGACGGGTCTGTGCCTGTGGAGAATTCGCTGCTGCTTGTGAGTGCATTGCGCAGGGCAGGGGTTTCCGCGGAGTTTCACATGTACCCTGAGGGCGGGCATGGTCTGAGCCTTGCAAACCGTCTGACCCGACACCGGGACGGAAGCGCGGTACAAAAGGAATGTACCTCATGGATCTCGCTGGTGCGCACGTGGATCGAGAGCCGATATATAAAGGATGATGATGTATGAATTACATTGTGCTGGATCTGGAATGGAACCAGAGCATGAACGAGACGGACGTGATGCCGGGGCTGACATTTGAGATCATAGAGGTCGGGGCCGTCCTGTTAAATGACGCCGGCGTCATGACACATGAGTTCAACCGCCTTGTCAGGCCCCAGGTGTATCACGAGATGAATCAGATTACGAGCAAGCTGATCCATCTGCAGATGCAGGAGCTGGAGCGGGGAAAACCCTTTGTGGAGGTTATGGAGGATTTCCTGAAATGGTGCGGTTCTGAGAGCTACATGTTCTGTACTTGGGGAAATATGGATCTGGCAGAGCTGCAGAAGAACATGCAGTTTTACAATATGACGCCTCTGTCGGATGGCCCGATAGCGTATCTGGATGTGCAAAAGCTGTTCAGCCTGGCCTACGAGGATGGCAAATCCCGGCGCGCCCTGGAATATGCGGTGGATCTGCTTGGAATCGATAAGGATATACCTTTTCATCGGGCGTTCAGCGATGCCTATTACACTGCAAAGCTTCTCGGACGAATCCTGGAAGAGCATAGAAACGTGATGCAGTATGTTTCCTATGATGTGTTTCATCTGCCCCGCAGCAGGGAGCAGGAGATTCGGGTGCAGTTCGAGGATTATACCAAGTATATTACCAGAGAATTTGACAGCAAGGAGGATGCGCTTGCCGACGGGGAAGTGATGTCCAGCAAATGCTTTTTCTGTCATAGGAATGTGAAGCGGAAGCTGAAGTGGTTCACCACGAACGGACGGCACTATTACTGTCTGGCCTTTTGCGACAAGCATGGCTATCTGAAGGCAAAGGTAAGGGTACGCAAGTCAGACAGTGGGAAGGTTTATGTTGTAAAGACGACAAAGTTCATCTCTGATGAAGAGGTGCGCAAAATGCGGGTACGCAGTAACCAGGTGAAAAAACAGAACGAAATACGCAGGCGCAGGACAGGAATCACAGCCATTGCGCTTGCGCTTTCCTGCTGTCTATTTCTGTCTCAGGGGCTTCCTGTCCGTGCCTCCGGGCTGACGTTGGACGAACGCATTGAACAGCAGCGGGCTATGACCGTCCAGTCCAACGAGGTGCCGAACTGGCCTGCAGGCCCTACTGTGTCTGCGGAATCCGCTATTCTCATGGAAGCTGATACGGGGACGATTTTATATGCCAAGAATATTCACCAGAAGGAATATCCTGCCAGTACAACAAAGATCCTGACTACGCTGATCGTCTCGGAACAGTGCTCTTTAGACGAGATCGTCACTTTTTCTCATGATGCTGTTTTCGATACCCCCAGAGACAGCAGCAATATTGCCATGGATGTGGGGCAGAAGCTGACTGTGGAGCAGTGTCTGAATGCAATTTTGATCCGTTCGGCAAACGAAGTCGCCTATGCGGTGGCGGAGCATATCTCAGGAACCACCGATTGGAGCGTCTTCGCCGAGACCATGAATGAACGTGCAAAAGAGCTGGGTTGTCTGAACAGCAATTTTGTCAATCCGAACGGGCTTCACGACGAGAATCATTACACCACGGCTTATGACCTTGCCATGATCGGCCGAGCTTTCTTTGCAAACGAAATGCTGTGTAAGATCACGCTGACAAGAAGGCTGGAGATACCTGCCTCCGATACGATTCCCGTGACCAAGCTGGAGAATAATTCCATGCAGATCATTCCCGGCGGAACCTACGCCTACGAATATCTTGTGGGCTGCAAGACCGGTTATACCAGCAACTCAAGATATAATCTGGTATCCTGCGCCGAGAAGGACGGCATGAAGTTGATCTGCGTCGTCCTGCGGGACGAGTCTCCCCTGCAGTATGAAGACACCATAGCCCTTTTCAACTACGGCTTTAGCAATTTTGATAAGGTGAACGTATCTCAGGCGGAGACAAAATATAATATTGACGACGCGGGGATGTTTTACGGCGGCAGCGATATATTCGGAAGCTCCAAGCCCCTGCTGAGCCTGAACAGGAATGACTTCATCATCCTTCCCAGGACGGCAGCCTTTGAGGATACGGATTCCACTATTTCCTACGAGACGCAGAACGACGAACAGGCCGCTGTCATTACCTACACATATCACGGCGTAGACATAGGTACTGTCCGGGTTGATTTTGCGGAAGAGGACAGCGATACGTATATCTTCGACACCCGGCCGGAGGAGGAGGGCGACGATGCTGCGGAGGAAGCGGAGGGTTCGGTGATTTTTATCAACATTGTGCGGATTTTTTTCATCCTGGCAGGTATCGCAATAGCGCTGTTTATTCTGTTGCTGGTTCGGGCCGTTCTGAAAAACTATCAGTTTTCCTTCGGCTTCAGACGGCAGGGCTGGCACAAGGATAAGAAAAAGAAGCCCAAACGGCCCAACAGATTCAGAGATTTTGATTTTTAGGGCCGCTCAAAGCTCTTGACATCCTGGAGAAAATCTGTATAATAAAATCAGTAATGATTCCTGATTTTAAGAGAGGAGAAGGCTGTGGCTACGCGGAAATACAGTAAGCAGCGGGAAATGATCAAGAATTTTCTGATGGGCAGAAAGGATCACCCCACCGCAGACGTGGTATATATGAATGTGCGGCAGCAGAATCCCAATATCAGCCTGGGCACCGTATACCGCAATCTCACCCTCCTCGCAGAGCTCGGAGAGATCAGGCGGCTTCGTGTGGGAGACGGCGTAGACCATTTTGACGCTGATATTTCTCCTCATTATCATTTTGTGTGTTCGGAATGCGGCTGTGTGACAGATCTGGAAATGGACAGTATCGAGGATATTACGGAGATTGCCGGCGCTAATTTTGACGGATATATTGCCGGGCATATCACCTATTTTTACGGAGTATGCGGGAATTGCGCAAGAGCAAAAGCTGCCTTGGGCAATACTATAAAAAATTAATCAAAAAGGAGAGAGGTATTATGAAGTATGTATGTCAGGTATGCGGTTATGTCCATGAGGGAGATACTCCCCCTGCTGAGTGCCCCATCTGCCACGCACCCGCCGAGAAGTTTACTGCTCAGTCCGGCGACAAGACCTGGGCTGCGGAGCATGTTGTAGGCGTTGCAAAGGGCGTTCGTGAGGATATTGTTAAGGATCTTCGGGATAATTTCAACGGAGAGTGCTCCGAGGTGGGCATGTATCTTGCAATGGCAAGAGTGGCTTTCAGAGAGGGCTATCCTGAGGTAGGCATGTATTACGAGAAGGCTGCGTATGAAGAGGCAGAACATGCCGCAAAGTTCGCTGAGCTGCTGGGCGAGGTGGTCACAGATTCTACCAAGAAGAATCTGGAGATGAGAGTGGATGCCGAGAACGGCGCCACCGCAGGTAAGACAGACCTGGCTAAGAGAGCTAAGGAGCTGGGCCTGGATGCTATTCATGATACCGTACATGAAATGGCAAGGGACGAGGCGAGACATGGGAAAGCCTTCGAGGGTCTGTTGAAGAGATACTTCGGATAAGCGAAAGGTCGGACTTTAAAGGGTTTCAAATGCAAGGGAATGAACCGGAAACGGTTTGTTCCCTTTTTATGCGCAGAGCCGCATATGGAATTTTGTTGCTTCGCAACATGCGGCTCGCGCGCGAGTAG
>N._stephensi_709_foregut__coassemble_562_pt1 | contig 13108 bp, 15 predicted proteins | sample N__stephensi_709_foregut__metabat2_high_PE_003 | metagenome-assembled genome bin N | reverse complement strand
TTATAGTCAAAAAATGCCGTAAATATGCGGCTTACGGCGTTTCGCAAACGCCTAACAACATATATAACAATACGGGAGGACAAGGAAATGTCAAAGGTAGTGATCATGGAGCATCCGTTGATCCAGCACAAGATAGGGTTTATTCGCAGACAGGAAACCGGCACCAAAGACTTCAGGCAGACCATAAGCGAGATCGCCATGCTAATCTGCTATGAGGCGACCCGAAGCCTGAAGCTGGGGGATGTGGAGGTGGAAACACCTATCTGCAAGACGACGGTCAAGGAGCTGAGGGGGAAAAAGCTGGCGGTAGTGCCCATCCTGCGGGCGGGCTTAGGCATGGTGGACGGTATACTGGATCTCATTCCTACGGCGAAGGTGGGGCATATCGGCCTGTACAGAGATCCGGAGACCCTGAAGCCTGTGGAGTATTATTGCAAGCTGCCGGCGGACTGTGCGGAGCGGGAGGTCTTTGTGGTCGATCCCATGCTGGCCACAGGCGGCTCCTCCGTGGCGGCGATTCAGATGCTAAAGGACAAGGGGTGTAAGAGCATCCATTTTATGTGTATTATTGCGGCGCCCGAGGGAATCCGAGCTATGGAGGCGGCGCATCCGGATGTGGATTTGTATGTGGGCGCGCTGGATGAACGGCTGAATGACCACGGTTACATCGTTCCCGGGCTGGGGGATGCGGGAGATCGTATCTTCGGCACGAAGTAGAGCGGATACGGAGGATGGGGATGGACAAAAGAGAAGATTATATCAGTTGGGACGAATATTTTATGGGGGTGGCTTATCTGTCCGGTATGCGCTCCAAGGATCCAAGTACACAGGTAGGGGCGTGCATCGTCAGCAGTGACAACAAGATTCTGTCCATGGGCTATAACGGGTTTCCCAACGGCTGTTCCGACGAGGATTTTCCCTGGGCCAGGGAGGGGGAGGAGTTGGACACCAAATATCCCTTTGTCACTCACGGCGAGCTGAATGCGATCTTGAATTACAGGGGAGGCTCCCTGGAGGGAACGAAGATCTATGTATCGCTCTTTCCCTGCAACGAATGCGCGAAGGCAATCATACAGGCCGGCATCCGCACGGTGGTTTACGATAGCGACAAGTATGAGGGAACTATGGCAAACCGGGCGTCAAAGAAGATGTTTGAAGCGGCAGGAGTGCAATATGTGGCCTATTCCCGCACGGGGCGGCAGATACACATACAGGTATAAGACGGGAAGATTTTCTAAGCTTGCAAGGTACGCAAGCAAAGAAAATCTAAGTCCCGTCTCGAAGAACGCAAGGTCGGCGTTCTTCACGGATTCCGGATGTGGAAGATGGGAAGATTTTCTAAGAAAGGCAGGAAGTGAAAGTTGAAGGGCTGGAAGAAGGCGGCTGTGTTGATGGCGGTTGTATTAACAGCCGGAATATTGCCCTCGGATTCCATGGGGGTTGAGGATACAGGATTGATCGGGGCGGGACCGCTTCCCGGTACGCTTGTTGTGTCTGCGACCAGCAGCACCCAGCAGCAGATCAATGCAGCGGAGGAGAACCTGGAGAACCTGGAACAGCAGCAGAGTGAGAACGAGGAGGAGCTTGGAGACCTGCGGGGGGAGCAGAAGGGTCTGAAAAGAGAATTGAACAAGCTGAATGCGCAACTGACGGAGGTCAGCGAGAATCTTGAGAGTCTGGAGCAGCAGATCAGGGACAAGGAACAGGAGATCGCGGATACCCAGGCGGCGCTGGAGGAAGCCAGGGAGCGTGAGCAGTGGCAGTATGAGGGTATGGTGGAGCGGGTGCGGATGCTCTATGAGTCAAAGCAAGAGAGCTATATAGACGCGCTGCTGGGGGAAAGCAGTCTGTCGGACATGCTGAACGCGGCGGACTATGTTGAGAGAGTTGCATCCTATGAGCGGATGAAGATGGATGAGTACACGGCTACCCGTACCTATATTGAGAGCGAGGAGGTCAGGCTTCAGAATGAGAAGATAGCGCTGGATAACTTAAAGGCAGATGCGGAGGCGGAAAAGGAGAAGGTGTCGGGGATGATCGACCGGACATCCGCTTCCATCGCCCGGTACGGCGATCAGATAGCCGACGCGGAGCAGAAGGCCAGAGAGTACGAGGAGCAGATTAAGAAGGAAGAGGAGAACCTTGAGTATCTGAAGAAGAAGCTGGCGGAGGAGATTGCTCTTTCCCAAGCGGCGGCCAACGCGGCATGGAGGGATATCTCTGAGGTGAGCTTTTCAGACGGGGACCGTAAACTGCTGGCGAATCTGATTTACTGTGAGGCTGGGGGCGAACCTTATGAGGGTCAGCTTGCGGTGGGCAGCGTCGTTATGAACAGAGTGCTGAGCACGAAGTTCCCGGATACGGTTGTGGGCGTGATTTATCAGAGGAGTCAGTTTTCACCGGCAGCCAGCGGCAGACTGGAACTGGCACTGGCCGCGGACAAGGCTACGGATTCTTGTTACAGGGCGGCTGACGCGGCCATGACCGGAGCCACGAACGTGGGGAACTGCGTCTTTTTCCGAACCCCTATCCCGGGATTGTCTGGGATCAGCATCGGCGGCCATATTTTCTATTGACGAGAATATGGGATCACAGTCTGCTGTTTACAGTCCAAGACCGTCCAGCCGGGCCTGGAGCCTGTCAAACTTATCCCGATAGATCGTAGTGAGCAGATGATTCAAATTGCGCAGGCAGGAGATCATCTGCTCTTTTGTGATTAGGCCCCGTTCCAGTGCCTCGGCCAGTTCATCCAGATCCACTACTTCCATACGTCCTTCCGGATAGAGGATGACGTCCGCCAGCAGGTCTGTGATCGTCAGCGAGGAGTCCCTGGGGTCAAAATGATAATCTACGATGTCGCAGTACCAGTAGATCAGGGAACCGTCCGCCCGGTAAATCTTACTGACCTTGAGCCCCTCCTTGAGAAAATAGCAGGAGCAGCCGTGGGAAAAGTTGGGCTTGGGGCGGATGGTATTCCATTTTGTGATAATGTACTCGTCATTTTCTTCCACGATGACGTCATCTTTTAACAGGATGCACTCCGAGGGGATCAGTCTCCGGCGATAGAGTTTGGCAACATGATTCATGGGGATACCATACCTTTCATTTTCTTTGAAAATAGCCGATAAATGTCTTATTTGTACAAATATTACAACCGTTATGTTGTCGAGTCAATGGAAAATTGTAAATATTTCTAGACATTTTTGTAAAAATTGGCTATAATCTAATACATGAAGCATCGAGATGATAATAGACGGGAAACTTTTCAATTATTGTCCATGATCACGCAGTTCGGGCTGGTCATGATCGTGTCCATAGCGCTGGCTACCGCGCTGGGTGTCTGGCTTGACAGAAAGCTTGGGACATCCTTTCTCACGATCCTCCTGTTTTTTGTGGGTGCGGTGGCAGGCGGGCAAGGTGTATACAGTATGGTGAAGAAGATATATAGGGACGAAGACGGAAAAGATGATGAGGTATCTGAAAAAGACAGATAGAACGCTCTTGGAGATGCACACAGGGATGCTGCTGTACGGCTTGATCTGCCAGTTGGTGGGGGCCTTTTTTGTGGAGGATCAGGGGAGATACGCTTCCGGTCTCTGGTTTGGGATCCTGTTTGCGGCGGTGGGCAGTATTCATATGGCCAGGACGCTTGACAGAGCGCTGGCTAACGGCGAGGCGGCGTCAAAGATATTGACCCGGGGGTATGTGTTCCGCTACCTGATGGTGGTGCTTATTTTAGGCGTGATTGCTGTGACGGACGTGATGAACGTTCTGGTGGTCTTCTTGGGATATATGAGCATGAAGATAACGGCTTACTTACAGCCGTTCACCCACAGATTCTACAATATGTTGTTCCATGAGACCGATCCCGAGCCCCGGGCTCTTCCCGAGGAAGAGCAGAAGGAGCCGGAAGAAGCCTCTTGAAGGAGGGCGTAAGCTCTCCGGATAAACAAAATATGAGAGAAGAGGAGGTGAAAGTATGGAGCATGGAATTTTGTTATCCGGCGGTGGCGAAGCGGATTTTATGATCCACGGAGTCTTCCAGTATTCCTTTTTTGGACACGAAGTCTGGATAACAACCACACATGTATGCGTCTTGTTTGTCATTCTGATCCTGACGGTGTTTGCTATTGCGGCAAATCGCTGCATGGCGAAGGCGAAGGAGGTTCCCGGCGGTTTCCAGAACGTTGTGGAGCTGATCGTTGAAAAGCTGGACGGTATGGTCGATGTCTCTATGGAGGCAGCGGCGCCGAAGTATTACAATTACATCGGTACTGTCTTTATCTTCATTCTGGTCAGCAACATATCGGGTCTCTTCGGCTTACGCCCGCCCACTGCGGATTACGGTGTGACTCTGCCGCTTGCACTGGTTACGTTTATGCTGATCCGCATCAACAAGTGGAAGTATCAGAAGCCGATGACGATCTGGGAAGATTACTGCTCTCCGCTGCCGAAATGGCTGCCGATCTGGGCGGTTATCAACCTTATCAGTAACTTGGCTGTGCCGATTTCGCTCTCGCTGCGTCTGTTTGCAAACGTCCTGTCGGGAACGGCGATGATGGCTCTGGTGTACGGGCTGCTGGGCTGGGCGGCTTCAATCTGGCCTGCCGCGCTGCATGTGTATTTTGATTTGTTCTCCGGAGCAATTCAAACGTACGTATTTTGTATGCTGACCATGACCTATATTTCAAATGAAATAGGTGATGGAACAAGAAGATGATTTTACTAAATTTTAGGAGGAAAAAAGAATGGACTTCAATGAAAACTTTATTTTAGGTTGCTCGGCAATCGGCGCAGGTCTGGCGGTTATCGCCGGTATCGGACCTGGTATTGGACAGGGTATCGCAGCCGGACATGCTGCTGCTGCAGTAGGACGCAATCCCGGCGCACAGTCCCAGATCAGAACCATGATGTTGTTGGGACAGGCAGTTGCCGAGACCACAGGTCTGTACGGTCTGTTGATAGCTATCCTTCTGTTGTTTGTTAAGCCCCTTCTGCCCTAAGCCCGGCATACCGATAAGCTTATGAGTGGCAGAAAGGAGGCAGAGGATGATACTTTTAACGGAAAGTCCGTCGCTGTCAAGACTGTTTGATTTGGACTGGCAGTTGATTGCTGATGCCTGCCTGATGATCATTGCTATCTTTGTGCTGGTGTTGATAATGAGTTATTTTCTCTTCAATCCGGCTAGGAAGATGCTGAACAGCCGTAAAGAGAAGATACGCGCCGAGCTGGAGACAGCCAGACAGGACATGGACGAAGCGGGACGCCTGAAGGAAGAATATGAGAGCAGGCTGAAGGAAATCGATAAGGAGGCGGAGGGCATCCTGAGCGAGGCCAGGAAGAAGGCGTTGAGCAACGAGAACCAGATCATCGCCCAGGCGAAAGAGGAAGCCGCACGTATCCTGGAGCGGGCAAAGGTGGAAGCCGAGCTTGAGAAACAGAAGATTTCCGATGAAGTAAAGAGAGAGATCATTGCCGTTGCGGCAATCATGGCGGGTAAGGTAGTGTCTGCATCCATCGACACCACCGTGCAGAACCAGTTGATCGACGAAACCTTAAAGGAAATGGGTGATAAGACATGGCTAAGTTAGTATCCAAGACATACGGTGAAGCCTTGTTTGAGGTTGCCATGGAATCCGGCGAGGACAAGGCTGGAGAGCTGCTGGAGGAGATAGACGTCCTAAGGAAGATACTTGCGGACAACCCCCGGTTTGACGAGCTGATGAAGCATCCGGGGATTCCGAAGCAGGAAAAGCTTCAGGTCGCGGATACGGTCTTCCGGGGAAGAGTCAGCGATGAACTGGTGAATTTCCTGGAGATCATCGTTTCCAAGGAGCGCTATCGGGATCTGCCCGCCGTCTTCGAATATTTCACCGAAAAGGTGAAGGAGCAGAAGAAGATTGGCGTCGCGTATGTGGCGGCAGCAGCAGAGCTCTCAGATTCCCAGAGGTCCGCGGTCAGGTCAAGGCTGCTTGAGACCAGCGGGTACAGGGAAATGGAAATGCACTATGAAACGGATCCTTCTCTCATTGGAGGGATGGTTATCCGGATAGGCGACAGGGTTGTGGATAGCAGTATCCGCACAAAATTAGACAGTTTGACAAAACAACTATTACAAATCCAACTGGGATAACCGGTTGGAAGAAAGGTGCGACAGATCCATGAATTTAAAACCGGAAGAAATAAGTTCAGTTATCAAGGATCAGATCAAGCGATATGCGGCTACGCTGGATGTATCCGATGTGGGTACCGTTATCCAGGTTGCGGACGGTATCGCCCGTGTCCACGGACTGGAGAAGGCTATGCAGGGCGAGCTGCTTGAATTCCCCGGCGAAGTGTATGGCATGGTGCTGAACCTTGAGGAGGATAATGTCGGCGTGGTGCTTCTCGGCAGTGCGAAGAACATCAATGAAGGAGACACTGTCAAGACGACCGGGCGAGTGGTGGAGGTTCCCGTGGGCGATGCCCTGCTGGGACGTGTAGTCAATTCGCTGGGACAGCCCATCGACGGCAAAGGTCCTATTCAGACAGACGTTTACCGCAAGATTGAGCGTGTGGCAAGCGGCGTTATTACCAGACAGGCGGTTGACACCCCTCTTCAGACAGGTATCAAGGCAATCGATGCCATGATCCCCATCGGAAGAGGCCAGCGTGAGCTGATTATCGGAGACCGTCAGACAGGTAAGACGGCAATCGCCATCGACACGATCATTAACCAGAAGGGTCAGAATGTAAAGTGTATCTATGTTGCCATCGGTCAGAAGGCATCCACGATCGCAAATATCGTAAAGACCCTGGAAGAGTACGGCGCTATGGCGTATACTACCGTTGTGGTATCTACAGCCAGCGATCTTGCGCCGCTGCAGTACATTGCTCCCTACTCCGGCTGTGCTATCGGTGAGGAGTGGATGGAGAAGGGACAGGATGTGTTGGTTGTGTATGACGACCTGAGTAAACATGCTACGGCTTATCGTACACTCTCCCTGCTGCTTCGTCGTCCCCCCGGGCGTGAGGCATATCCCGGCGACGTATTCTACCTGCATTCCAGATTGCTGGAGAGAGCGGCCAGGATGAGCGCTGAGTATGGTGGAGGTTCCCTGACGGCGCTTCCCATCATCGAGACTCAGGCAGGCGACGTGTCTGCGTACATTCCTACCAACGTTATTTCCATCACGGATGGCCAGATTTATCTGGAGACGGAAATGTTTAACTCAGGATTCCGTCCTGCAGTCAACGCCGGTCTTTCCGTGTCCCGTGTGGGTGGTGCAGCGCAGATCAAGGCAATGAAGAAGATTGCCGCGCCGATCCGTACCGAGTTGGCGCAGTACAGGGAGCTTGCTTCCTTTGCACAGTTTGGTTCCGAGCTGGACGATGATACGAAAGAGAAGCTGGCACAGGGCGAGAGGATTAAGGAGGTCTTAAAGCAGCCTCAGTATAAGCCCATGCCCGTTCAGTATCAGGTCATCATCATCTACGCCGTGACCAATAAGTACCTGTTGGATGTGCCTGTGGAGGATATCACCAGATTTGAGACGGAGTTCTTTGAGTTCCTGGATACGAAGTATCCCGAGGTTCCCAATAACATTGCTTCTGAGAAGGTGATTTCCGATGCGACTGAGGATGTGCTGAAGAAGGCGCTTACAGAGTTTATCAAAGCATGGGGCAAGGCATGATCGCCCTGCAGCATGAATGAAGGAGACGTGAAATATGGCATCAATGCGTGATATAAAGCGCCGAAAGAGCAGTATTCAGGGCACTCAGCAGATCACAAAGGCCATGAAGCTGGTGTCCACCGTAAAGCTGCAGCGTGCCAGAGCAAACGCAGAGCGCTCCAAGGAATATTTCAACTGTATGTACGACACGGTAAACAGTATTCTGAAGCGTGTGGGACATGTGGAACACAGATATTTGACTCCCGGGGAATCCGCTAAGAAGGCCGTTATTGTCATCACCGGCAACAGAGGTCTGGCCGGCGGCTACAATTCAAACGTTGAAAAGCTGGTGACACGGCATCCCGAATGGAACCGGGACGAGCTGACGGTCTACACCATCGGAAGCAAGGGGCGGGAGGTCTTTCTGCGGTACGGATATGATGTGAAGGAGTGCAACAACGACATTGTGGAAAGTCCTACCTATGCGGACGCTATGACGGTTGCAGAGGGGCTTTTGAAATCCTATGCGGAGGGCGAGATAGGTGAGATTTATCTGGCGTATACTGCGTTTAAGAACACGGTGAGCCATGTGCCTACGCTGTTGAAGCTGCTGCCTGTGGAGATTTCGGAGGAATCCGAGGAAAAGACAAGCGGCGCCACCGCCATCATGAATTTCGAACCGGAGGATGTGGAGGCTCTTGATCTGATTGTCCCCAAGTATGTGACAAGCCTGATCTACGGCGCGTTGATGGAGGCTGTAGCCAGCGAGAACGGTGCGCGTATGCAGGCTATGGACAACGCTACCAGCAATGCGGAGGAAATGATAAGCGATTTGACGCTGAAGTATAACAGAGCAAGACAAGGCTCTATTACACAGGAATTGACAGAAATTATCGCCGGTGCGGAGGCTATAGGGTAAGCACGGCAGAAAAAGTTGCCCGGTGAGAGAAAGTCGGGCAGGAAAGAGGTTGAAATGGCAGGAGAAAACAAAGGAAAGGTTACGCAGGTCATAGGTGCGGTGCTGGATATACGCTTTGACCAGGGCAGCCTTCCCGAGATCAACGAAGCAATTCGTATTCCTACCACAGACGGCGGTGAGCTGGCGGCGGAAGTATCCCAGCATCTGGGAGACGACACGGTCAGATGTATTGCCATGGGCAGCACCGACGGTCTGGTAAGAGGTATGGATGCGATTGCTACGGGCGCTCCCATTACGGTTCCGGTGGGTGAGAACACTCTGGGACGTATCTTCAACGTTTTGGGACAGCCTATAGACAATAAGCCTGCTCCCGAGGGCGTGACCTATGAGCCGATTCACAGGCCCGCACCCAAGTTTGAGGAGCAGTCAACGGAGACAGAGCTGCTGGAGACGGGTATCAAGGTGGTAGACCTGCTCTGTCCCTATCAGAAGGGCGGTAAGATCGGCCTGTTTGGCGGTGCCGGCGTGGGAAAGACAGTCCTGATCCAGGAGCTGATCAGAAACATTGCCACAGAGCACGGCGGATATTCCGTATTCACAGGCGTAGGAGAGCGTACCCGTGAGGGTAACGACCTTTATCATGAGATGACGGAGTCCGGCGTTATTGAGAAGACGACCATGGTGTTCGGTCAGATGAACGAGCCTCCCGGGGCGAGAATGCGTGTGGGCCTGACAGGTCTGACCATGGCGGAGTATTTCCGTGACAAGGGCGGAAAGGATGTGCTGCTCTTTATCGATAACATTTTCCGCTTCACCCAGGCAGGTAGTGAGGTGTCTGCATTGCTGGGACGTATGCCTTCCGCGGTGGGTTATCAGCCTACCCTGCAGACCGAGATGGGCGCTTTGCAGGAGCGTATCACGTCTACAAGAAACGGTTCCATTACGTCAGTCCAGGCAGTGTATGTCCCTGCGGACGACCTGACTGACCCGGCGCCTGCAACCACATTTGCGCATTTGGACGCAACTACCGTCTTGTCCCGTTCTATCGTTGAATTGGGTATTTATCCTGCGGTAGATCCGTTGGAATCCACCTCCCGTATTCTGGATCCCAGAGTGGTGGGCGAGGAGCATTACAAGACTGCCCGCGGTGTGCAGGAGATTTTGCAAAGGTATAAGGAGCTGCAGGATATTATCGCTATTCTCGGTATGGACGAGCTTTCTGAGGAGGATAAGCTGGTGGTATCCCGTGCCCGTAAGGTGCAGAGATTTTTGTCCCAGCCCTTCTTCGTGGCAGGACAGTTTACCGGGTTGGAAGGTAAGTATGTGCCGATCAACGAGACAATTCGCGGTTTCAAGGAGATTCTGGAAGGCAAGCACGATGACGTTCCCGAAAGCTATTTCCTGAATGTGGGAAGCATTGACGACGTGACTGCCAAGATGTCCAAGTGATAGGAGGTAGCTGAAAATGGCAGACAAAAACAGCTTTCTTCTACGTATCATCACCCCCGAGAGACTGTTTTATGAGAGTCAGGTGGAGATGGTGGAATTTAACACCACAGAGGGAGAGATCGGCGTACTGCCGGGACACATACCACTGACGGTGATCGTGAAGCCGGGTATTCTGGACATCACAGAGTCGGAGGGAGACAAGACGGCTGCGCTCCATGCGGGGTTTGCCGAGATACTTCCGGATCGGGTGACGATTCTGGCGGAAATCATCGAGTGGCCGGAGGAAATTGACGCGGACCGCGCACAGGCCGCCAGAGATCGTGCCGAGGAGCGGCTGCGGAGCAAAACGGCGGAAACGGATGTGGCGCGGGCTGAGACCGCACTGCAGAGGGCGATTGCGAGGATACAGGTATTGCGGTGAAGAGATAATTCTGGGGCGGCAAAATGCGCTATCCGGGATTCATCAGATTAAAAAGGTTGTAACAATGAGAGTCGGGAAATCATATGCTGTAATAAGTATATCTTTGAGGGAAGCATATGGATTTTCACTCTAAACTGTTACAGCCGGTACAGGAAGAAAAGGTAAGGGGCTGGAATGGGCCCCTTCCTTTTTATATGACCTATCCGGGTTATTTCGGCCCGAGGCAGGAGGAGCTGCTGCTTCAGGATCTGGAATATTTGCAGCAGATGTATCCTGCAGATGTAAAGCGTTGTCAGCGCAGGATCGCAGAGGTGCTGGACAAAGCGGACTACGAAGGAAGTATGATTTACGACGAATATCCCGACAGATACAGCCTTAGGGCACTGGCGGGTTCTATATTAAAGATATTGGAGCATGAGGAAGAGAATCCTCCCGGGGAGGACATGATACAGGTGCTTTTATTTGATGAGATTTACAAGCGCCGCCATGGCGGAAGGCGGAACAGATACGAAAGGTTCTGAAAGTCCCGCACTTGAGGTATAAGCTATGAAGAAGGGCATCATAAAGTCTGTTGTTTTTATTGCCACATTTATATTGACATTGATCGTAGTCAGCAAAATCATAAATAAGGGACACGATAATCTGACCGTTGAAATGTCCCGGTCCAGTTTCCCGCTGGTGACGATGGAGATGGACGGTGTAGCTTATAACCAGCTTCACGGCTATGCCCAGGCTATGGATGTGGCGCTTCAGAGGGATGCCGTAACGGTTCTGGGGGAGGATCGGGATACGGATTATGTGGTTGACACCTATGGGGAAAAAGTGACAGGGATCTCCATAGAGGTTCGGAGCATAGACGGCTCCAGATTGATCGAGAACCGGGAGCTTGCAGATTACACGGCGGCGGGAGACCGGATCAGGGGAAGGCTGGCCCTGAAGGATCTGATCGAGCAGGATACGGAATACTCTCTTGCCCTGATTCTGGAGATTGATGCCCAAAGGCAGGTATATTATTACACCAGGGTGATCTGGAGCGACAGTCTTCATGCAGCGGAAAAGCTGGAATATGTCAGGGATTTTCACCGCAGGCTCTATGACCGCGAAGCGGCGAGGGAGCTCACAAAGTATCTGGAGACGGATTCCAGGCTGGAGGACAATACAAGCTTTCATAAGGTGAACATTCACAGCAGCTTCCGACAGATCACATGGGGGGAGCTGAACGTTCGTGAGATAGTGGAGCCGGTGTTTCAACTGAAGGAGATAGCCAGCCAGACTGCGGTTCTGACCGGGAATTATGTGGTCTCCACCATAGAAGACGGGAGTATACACTACTATTTTGTTCAGGACTTTTTTCGGATCAGGTATTCTCCGGAGAGAATGTACCTGTTGGGCTATGAAAGGACAATGACCCAGGTCCCCAATGCGGAAGAGATGTACGGCAACGATAAGATTCTTCTCGGAATCACGGATACGGAGGTTCCCATGCTGGAGAGCGAGGATGGCAATATCGTCGTGTTTGAGGCGGCCAACCGCCTGTTCAGCTATGATGTGAACAATAACAAGCTTACCGTGATCTTTGGGTTTTATGACAAGGGAAATGGGGACGCCAGGACGATCTATGACCGGCACTCCATCAAGATACTGGATGTGGATGAGGGCGGCAACGCGCAATTTGCGGTCTATGGGTATATGAACAGAGGGCGGCATGAGGGAGAGGTAGGCATTCAGGTCTATACCTATAACAGCAGCCTGAACACGGTGGAAGAACTGATCTATATTCCCTACGACGGGACCTATGCCATCCTGAAGGCAGAGCTGGAAAAGCTTCTCTACATGAATCGTGAGGGACAGTTATACCTGAATCTGGATCATGCGGTATATCGGATCGATCTGGAGGAACGCACGGCTGTAAAACTGATAGACATTGCCCAGGATGACAGCCTGTGGGTGTCGGATAACCATAAAATAGCGATATGGACGGAGAGGGAGGCAGCGTACTACAGCTCGGCTCTGAATATCCACAATCTGAACCTGGGTACGAGCAAGACGGTCAGCGTTGCCGACAATGAGGCGATCCTGCCGCTGGGCTTTATGGATGAGGACATTATCTATGGGGTTGCCAGGCGGGAGGACATTGCGGGGGTAAATTCGGAGCATGTCTTTTTCCCTATGTACAAAATCTGTATCTGCAGTTCTGAGGGCAAGCTCCTGAAGGAATACAGCCAACAGGGGATATACATTACGGGCTGCTCCGTAGAGGACAATCAGATTGTGCTGGACCGCCTGGAAAGGCTGGAGACCGGGGCGTACAGAGAGATTGAGCAGGATCACATTATGAACAACGTGGAGACCGTCGCGGGCAGGAATGTGGTGGTGGCTGCGGACATTGATGTGTATGAGAGGTATGTCCAGATACAGACCAGGCGTGATATTGACACAAAGACGATCATGATCCTGACGCCGAAGGAAGTGGTGTATGAGGGCGGCAGGGTGTTGTCGCTCTCCGGGGAACAGGAGCTGGAGAGATACTATGTGTACGGCGCGTATGGCGTCGATGGCATTTTCCTGTCGCCCGCCGGCGCCGTGAACCTGGCGGATGAGGTCTACGGTGTGGTAGTGAATGAGAATGGCGAGCTTATCTGGATGAGAGGAAACCGTGCCACTAG
>N._stephensi_709_foregut__coassemble_533_pt1 | contig 13538 bp, 11 predicted proteins | sample N__stephensi_709_foregut__metabat2_high_PE_003 | metagenome-assembled genome bin N | reverse complement strand
GCCATAATGAAATATACCTCCGAGTGTTTTTTTACTACTTCCATCTTACAGGGTAATATGGTTTCTTGCAAGTAAAATCCATGTGAAATCATAGAAAAAAGAGCTTCTGCCAATATTATTGTGAAAAAATATGGAAAAAAAAGTGATATTGTGGTAATATTTATTTTATACGGAATGATTCTGGTGCAGAGAGGGGGAACAACATATACTATGAGCGATATTTTCAACAATGAGCTTTTTGAGGCGTTTGCAACGGCATCGGATAATGTCTACATATATGTGTGTGATATGCGAACAAATGTATCGCGGTGGTCCATGGCATCGGTGGAGTATTTTAACCTGGAGGGGGAATACATTGAAGACGCCGGTGCGGTTTGGGAGGAGCATATCCATCCCGAGGACAGAGCTGTTTACGAGGCGGACATTAACGGCGTATTTTCAGGAACCAAGGCTCGTCATGAGTGCCAGTACAGAGCCATGAACCGTTATGGGGAGTATGTGTGGCTGGAGTGCAAGGGAAGCATCATCAAGGACGAGAGCGGGGCGCCGATCATATTTGCGGGACTGATGACGCGGCTTGACGGGCAGAACAAATACGATTCCCTCACCGGACTTCCTACCTCTCAGGAGCTTCATCATTATGATTTCGCGTCAAAGCAGGGGGTTGCCCTTTTGGTGGGGATAGACGGGTTTCGGAAGGTGGTGAGCAACTACGGCTACAACGTGGGTGATGAACTGCTGATCATCTTTTCCAGGATCATGAAAGAACGCTGCGGAGCTGACTGGCGGCTGCTTCGGTTCAGTGGAGATGAGTTTATCGTGCTTGCGCCCACAACAGATAAGGATGTGGTAAATGAGTTTTATACAAATGTATGCCGAGAAGCGGATGTGATGGAGTTGGCCAACGGGCAGAAGGTCAGCATTTCCGTATCGGGCGGGGCGCTGCTGTTCCCGAAGGACGCGGATTCCCGGGAGAGACTGATCAACAGGCTGGAGCATTCCTTGGAGTACGCCAAGATGCACCACAGGGGAAGCTTGATGTTCTTCTCGGAGGAGATTGTGAAGCAGCACCAGCGGAGCCAGGCATTGCGGGAGGATTTGAAACTTTGTATCAAAAATGATTTTAAGGGGTTCGAGTTGTTCTTTCAGCCCTTTGTATCCCCGACCAGCCATCGGATCACGGGCTGCGAATGTCTTCTGCGCTGGAAGGGCGAGAAAGTCACAGATTCCTATCCCATGGAGTTTATCAAGGTGCTGGAGGATTACGGCGGTATCCGGGAGGTTGGCTTCTGGGTTATGGAGGAAGCAATCCGACAGCAGGTAGAATGGCGGGAGAAGTATGGCAATCTGCGGGTAAGCTTTAATGTGTCCTATCAGCAGTTTCTGGATGAGGATTTCGAGAAAAAGCTTGACGCCTGCCTGGACAAATACGGCTGCGATCCTTCCTATATGATCATAGAGCTGACGGAGAGCTGTGAGGTGGATAAACCCCAGGAGCTGGCTGTTACCTTTGACAGGCTGCGGGAACGGGGCTTTAAGGTGGCGCTGGACGACTTCGGAACGGCCTATGCGTCCCTGGAGATGCTGAAGGCTCTTCATGTGGATTACATTAAGGTGGAGCATTCCTTTGTCCGGGAGCTGTCGGAGCCGGGACATGATATAGATTACGTCATTATCGACAATCTCCTTGCAATGTGTAGGCGTTTGGGGTATGATTCCATCGTGGAGGGCGTGGAGAATCATGAGGTAGCTGACATTGTGGGAAAGATGGACGCTACGCTTCTCCAGGGCTATTTCTTCTCACGGCCTGTCTGCAGGGCTGATTTTGAAAAGCTTTTGGACGCGGACAGACGTTGAGGAAGCGGAACGGAGAAGGATTGTATATCCGGTGAGACGTTTATGGGAAAATATTTATATCGGCTGGTGGAATGGATCGCAGAGGTGCACAGTGAGCTTCTGCGGCTGAATGACGCCTATGAGTATCATTTTACAGACAAGGAATTGCATTTTCTGATCATCGGCGCGCTGGGAATGATTATGATTTTTGTGATCTATCCTATATTTAAGTGGCTTGCAGGGAAGAATCATGTCATGGTGATCAGTTGGATCTATGTGTTTACCCTGATCATTGTCATTACATTTGCCATCGAGATAGGGCAGAGGGTCACGGGTACGGGAGTCATGGAATTCGCGGACATTATGTTCGGCGTTGTGGGCTTTATCTGTATGTTCCTGGCTTTTTCTGTCGTTAGGGGAGGCTGGCACCTGATCAAAAGGCTGATCGGCAGATGGCGGGAGCGGCAGAGGAGAGGGGCGGAGATCCGCAGGAGCACGGAGCAGCCGGGGATCTGGCAGGGGCCTGACAGACGGCGGAACGGCAGACAGGAGTAACAGGAATGGAAGAAAATATTGAAAATCTGACGAGTGAACGGATGCAGTTTGCGGTGTTGATAGACGCGGACAATATCAGCTCGAAATATGCAGCTACGATTTTTGAGGAGCTGGACAAGTTCGGACTGTCCACCTATCGCAGGATCTATGGCAACTGGTCCAGGGCTAACGGCTGGAATGAGGGAATGCTGTTGGAGTATTCCATCATGCCCGTGCAGCAGTTTTCTTACACAACGGGGAAAAACGCGACAGATATGGCCATGGTGATCGATGCCATGGATATTTTGTTTAAAAATAAGGTGCAGGGCTTTTGCCTTGTGACCAGCGACAGTGATTTTACGCGGCTTGCCATGCGCCTCCGAGAGGAAAGTATGTTTGTGCTGGGCATGGGGGAGTCCAAGACGCCCCTGGCGCTGACCAGGGCTTGTAACAGATTTATTCATCTGAATCTGGTGGCGGAGCAGAACAAGGCGTTGGAGGACAGCGGAGATATGGGCGACGGCGCTGAGGAACAAAATGTTACCTCGGTGACGGAGGTGCGCCAGGCGATTCTTGCCCTGATCAACGAGAACGGCGGCAAACAGGTAGATCTTGCGCGCATCGGGAATCGTCTGAACGACAGGTTTTCTGACTTTGACGTCCGAAATTATGGCTATACAAAGCTCAGCACCATGGTGGCGCAGGAGCTGCCGGACGTGAGTCTGAAAAAGGTGAACAACCAGCAATATGTAGAGCGCCGTTCTACGCTGACCAAGGCGGAGCTGGAGCGGGAGATATGCAGCATGATCGAGAAGAACGGCGGAATGATCGACAACCTGTCAACACTGAACGATGAATTGCACAAAAAATATAAGCAGTTGGATTTTAATCAGTTTGGCTATAGTCGCATATCCAGTTTTCTGCGCAGTCTGAAGTCAGTGACGGTTCATGAGAATCAGGTCACGCTTCGGAAGTAAGGATGCCGGATAGGGAAAAAGATTATGGATATTTTTGAGTATATGCGCAGTACCAGTATGGAGAAGGAGTCCCCCCTTGCCGCGCGGATGCGCCCCAGGACGCTGGAGGAGGTGGTGGGGCAGGAACACATCATCGGTAGGGACAAGCTGCTGTACCGCGCGATTAAGGCAGATAAGGTGAGTTCGGTCATTTTCTACGGGCCGCCGGGCACGGGAAAGACGACACTGGCGCGCGTGATCGCTAACACGACCAGCGCGGAGTTTACGCAGATCAACGCCACGGTGGCCGGCAAGAAGGATATGGAAGAGGTGGTGTCAAAAGCTAAGGATACCCTTGGAATGTACGGGAAGCGCACCATTCTGTTCATTGATGAGATTCACCGTTTCAACAAGGGGCAGCAGGATTATCTGCTTCCCTTTGTGGAGGACGGCACTCTGATCCTTATCGGCGCCACTACGGAGAACCCTTATTTCGAGGTGAACGGGGCGCTGCTCTCCCGTTCTATTGTCTTTGAACTGAAGCCGCTCCCTGTTGAGGCGGTGAAGGAGTTGATCCGAAAGGCGGTCTATGACAATGAGAGGGGAATGGGGGCATACGAAGCCGAGATAGACGAGGAGGCGGTAGATTTTCTGGCGGAGCTTGCAGGCGGTGACGCGAGACATGCTCTGAATGCGGTGGAATTGGGGATCATGACCACGGAGCGCGGCGAAGACGGAAAAATTCATATCACGCCGGATGTGGCGCAGGAATGTATTCAGAAACGTGTCGTTCGCTATGACAAGACGGGAGACAACCATTATGATACTATCTCTGCATTTATCAAGAGTATGCGGGGTTCCGACCCGGATGCGGCGGTATATTACCTGGCGCGGATGCTTTATGCAGGCGAGGAGGTTGCTTTTATCGCAAGGCGCATCATGATCTGTGCGGCGGAGGATGTGGGGAATGCAGATCCCCAGGCGTTGGTGGTGGCTGTGAACGCTTCCCTGGCGGTGGAGCGCATCGGGATGCCGGAGGCCCAGATTATCCTGGCGCAGGCAGCGGCCTATGTGGCCTGCGCGCCGAAGAGCAACGCGAGCTGTAATGCCGTATTCGACGCTATGCGGGCAGTGGAGCAGTCGGGCAGTCTGCCCATTCCGACCCATCTGCAGGACGCCCATTATAAGGGCGCGGCAAAGCTGGGACACGGGACAGGCTATAAATATGCCCATGACTATCCCAACCATTACGTCCGGCAGCAGTATTTGCCCTATGAGCTAGACGGAAAGGAGTTCTATAAGCCTTCCGGGAACGGCTATGAGGTAAAGATCAAGGAACATATGCGCAAGCTGAAGGAACAGGATGGCGACAGAAAGGACTAAAACAGTTCCTGGGTCAGGTATTGATAGATGTCCTGATTTTTTCTCTGCCAGTTGTCGCAGATGGAGGCGGCTGTCTGTTCATCGGGGACAGACAGGGTAATGTCCACCAGCTTGATCCCTCTGTCCTTTGCGATCAGATGCGCCTCGTACTCTCCGGAAGTGGATTTATAGTAATCGCCCAGAACGGAGACTTCATTGCATATAGTGTACTCATTTTCCTTCAGGTAAGTGTCAATATCCCGCCGGATGGTGTGATCAATGCGGCTGCGGAAGAAATTCAGGGTTTCGCGTCCCTCCTGCGTGATCGACAGATAGGTGCGGTTGCGGACAGTTTCCGAAGAAATCAGCCCTGCCTCTGTCAGCTCCGTAACAGTCTGCTGCAAAGTGAGGAAGCTGATATATTCCCTATCCAACGTAAAATCGCTGATCTGAGCCGTAGTGATGGGAAAGGATACCCCGTTCAATATATACAGTACGATCAGCTTGTAGAGTGTTAAGAGCTCCTGCTCAGTGTCTTGTATCATAATTGACTATGCCTCTAACGAATGTGTGATTTCACTGCCTCAGCCACACGTTCGGCAACAACTGGATTGAAAGCTTCCGGCAGTATATTATTCTCGTTTAACGCCTCCTTCGGTACAAGGGCGGCTATGGTCTCGGCTGCGGCAAGCTTCATTTCTTCCGTGATCTGCCTCGCACGTCCCTCCAGGGCGCCTTTAAAAATGCCGGGGAAGGCTATCACGTTGTTGACCTGGTTGGGGAAATCGCTGCGGCCGGTGCCTACCACTCTTGCGCCTGCTTCTTTTGCGGCGTCCGGCATGATCTCAGGCACCGGATTCGCCATGGCGAAGAGAATGGAATCGCGGTTCATGGACGCCACCATGTCAGGCGTCACGATATTGGGGGCGGAGACGCCCACAAAGATGTCGGCGCCCTTCATGGCGTCGGCAAGTGTACCGGTTTCGTTGTGAAGGTTTGTCACTTCCGTCATTTTCTGCTGCATCCAGTTCAGCCCTTCCGTGGATTTGGATACTATGCCGGTCTTGTCACACATGACAATGTTGGGGAAGCCGTAGGTTAAGAGCAGCTTTGTGATGGCTACTCCGGCGCTTCCGGCGCCGTTTACGACGACTTTGCAGTTTTCCTTTTGTTTGTTTACCACCTTCAGGGCGTTGATAACGCCGGCCAGGACGACAATGGCTGTGCCGTGCTGGTCATCATGGAATACGGGGATATCCAGAGAGGCTTTCAGGCGTTCCTCGATTTCAAAGCATCTGGGGGCGCTGATATCCTCCAGATTAATACCGCCGAGGCCGGGGGCAAGCCAGGTGACAGCCTTGATGATCTCCTCGGTATCCTGGGTGTCCAGACAGATCGGGATCGCGTTGACGCCGCCGAATTCTTTGAAAAGAACGGCCTTTCCTTCCATGACGGGCATAGCGGCATAGGGGCCGATATTGCCCAACCCCAGTACGGCGCTGCCGTCGGAAACCACGGCTACCGTGTTTGCCTTCATCGTATATTTGTAAGCCGTTTCTCTGTCTTGGGCGATGACCTTGCAGGGCTCAGCTACGCCGGGCGTGTAGGCGATGGCTAAGTCTTCTCTTGATTTGACAGGGACCTTAGAGGTGATTTCCAGCTTTCCATTCCATGTTTCGTGCATGAGCAGTGCCTTTTCGTTTGTCGTCATATTTCCTCTTATTCTTCCTCTCATATAGTCGGGTATAACTGTTATCATTTATCATAGCTTAATTTTTGAAGACTGGCAAGGGGGAAAAGACTCATACCGAAATTAAAAATTGGGACTTCCTATTTTAGGAAAAGTGTATTATAATCATTATAATAACGTAAAAAACACGATAAATCATTCAAACTATCTTACTGTGATCCCCCTTTTTATATGCGCAGGGCTGATAAGTCTTCCCTATCGGATTTATTAAGATCATTTTCGGGTTATTGAATATTTTTATGAGGAGGAGTTTATGAGAGAAAAATACGAATCATTGGCGCTTACACAGTTGAAGGAGCTTGCCAAGGTACGCGGGCTGAAGGGTACTTCAACAATGAAAAAGTCCGAGATCGTGGAGGCTATGTTGGCGGAGGATGAACGCCTGAAAAAGCTGGAAGAACAGGAAAAAGAGACGAAGAGCCAGGAAACGTCCCAGGAGGGCGGAGCTGTGGAGAGGCAGACCAGGCATCCTGCTGCAACTGCGGGGAGACCTGTGCCTCAGCGTACTGTCGGTACGGCCAGAAGCGATAGCGGTCAGAGGACGGAGGGCGGGCCTGCAAAGACGGAGACCGGTGCTCCTGCTCCTGCGGCGGAGGGTGCGCCTGCGAGACCGGTAAGGAGCAATGAGGTGTACGACGAGAAGACCTATCCCAAGGAGCTTGACAGCGGCGAGGAAGCCAGCGGTATCCTGGAGGTCATGCCTGACGGATATGGCTTTATTCGCTGTGAAAACTATCTGCCTGGGGAGAATGACGTCTATGTGGCGCCCAGCCAGATCCGGCGTTTCGGATTGAAGACTGGAGATATTCTTCAGGGCAATAAGCGCATCAAGACCCAGCAGGAGAAGTTTAGTGCGTTGCTGTATATCAAGACGATCAACGGATATACCACAGAGGAGTCGGCAAAGCGGACAGCCTTCGAGGATATGACGCCGATTTTCCCGAATGAGCGCATTAAGCTTGAAACGCCGGGGTGCGGTGTGGCAATGCGGGTCATGGATTTGGTGAGCCCTGTGGGAAAAGGACAGAGAGGTATGATCGTGTCCCCGCCTAAGGCAGGTAAGACTACACTGTTAAAGGAGGTGGCAAAGTCTGTCCTGCGCACGAATCCTCAGATGCACATGCTGATCCTGCTGATTGATGAGCGCCCGGAGGAAGTGACAGACATTAAGGAGGCGATTCACGGCGAGAACGTGGAGGTGATCTATTCCACCTTCGACGAGCTGCCGGAGCATCATAAGAGAGTGTCCGAGATGGTGATCGAGCGGGCGAAAAGGCTTGTGGAGCACAAAAAAGATGTGGTGATCCTTCTGGACAGCATTACCCGTCTGACGAGGGCCTACAATTTGGTGGTGCCTCCCAGCGGCAGGACGTTGTCCGGCGGTCTTGATCCTGCAGCACTCCACATGCCGAAAAGATTCTTCGGCGCGGCAAGAAATATGCGTGAGGGCGGCAGCCTGACGATCCTTGCCACAGCTCTTGTGGAGACGGGAAGTAAGATGGACGATGTGGTGTACGAGGAGTTTAAGGGCACCGGCAACATGGAGATGGTGCTGGACCGCAAGCTTTCGGAGAAGCGGATTTTCCCGGCTATCGATCTGGCGAAGTCCAGTACCAGGAGAGAGGATCTGCTGCTGAATCAGGAGGAGCTGGACGCTATGAATATCGTGCGCAAGGCATTAAACGGATTAAAGCCGGATGAGGCGACGGACAGGATCCTTGATATGTTCTCGCGGACCCGGAGCAATCATGAGTTTGTCCAGGTGGTAAAGAAGAATAAGTTCATATAATGAACGCGTTCATTTTATGATGCAAATGGGACGGCCGCCAGGTGCGGGTCTCTGCGGAACACACGGCGCGAAGGGCATTCCGGCGAGCCCGGACGCGCGATGCGGAGTACCGCCTCCGCATCGTGCAGGTCTCGTCTCCATATCGCGCAAAGTGTGTTCCGCAGAGACCCGCGCCTGGCGGCCTGTTTATGGTATAGTGTGTCCATATTCCCGGCAGGGAGCGGCCGGATGGCCATCAGTACCGTGATTACTTTGTAATCATGGTAAAATGTGTCCATATTCCCGGCATGGAACGGCCGGATGGCCATAAATACTGTGATTACCTTGTAATCATAGTATTTATATGTCTAGATTGAGAAACAGCGGAGTTTGGGGTATAATCATGGTATAACAGCCATATCCGAGTATGGGAGGTGCCAGATGGTGAAAAAAGCGCTGCCGATTGGGGTAGAGAATTTTGAGGACATTATCAAAACAGGGTATTATTATGTGGATAAGACGTTGTTCATTAAGGAACTGTTGGATTTAAAGGGAAAAGTGAACCTCTTTACCCGTCCCAGACGCTTCGGGAAGACGCTGAACCTGAGTATGCTCCGGTATTTCTTTGAGGATACGGGGGACGAGGAGCAGAACGCGCGGAACAGGGAGCTTTTTCGGGGGCTTAAGATCATGGAGGCGGGAGAAGCATACACGGATCAGATGGGCAGATACCCCGTGATCAACCTGACGCTGAAATCGGCAAAGCAACGGGACTTTGAGGCGGCATACAGCAAGATCAAGTATGCAATCACAGAAGAATATCAGAAACATCAATATGTGCTGGAAAGCGATAATCTGAATGAGCAGAATAAACAAAAATTTCGGGAGATCGCCAGTGGAAAGGCGGAATATAACGATTATTCCGGCTCACTGCAGTTCTTGAGCAAATGCATGTATCAGGCCACGGGAAAAAATACGATCATCCTGCTGGACGAGTACGATGTACCGCTCGAAAACGCTTATTTTCAGGGGTTTTACAAAGAAATGGTAGATTTTATCCGCTCGCTGTTTGAGTCGGCTTTAAAGACCAACGATTGTCTGCAGTTTGCGGTGATCACCGGCTGTCTGCGGATTTCGAAGGAGAGTATTTTCACCGGGCTGAATCATCTGAACATTATTTCTGTGCTGGATAAGAAATACAGCGAACATTTTGGTTTCACAGAGGCGGAGGTAAAGCGGAGCATGGCTTATTATGAGGTGGAGAGCCGCTTCCCGACCATGAAGGAGTGGTATGACGGGTATACCTTCGGAGATACGGAGGTTTACAATCCATGGAGTGTGATCAAGTTTCTGTATGACCTGTCAGGAGATATGGATGCTTTCCCACGGCCGTACTGGATCAATACCAGCTCCAACGACATCATCAAGGACATGATCGCCCGGGCGGATCGGGATACCAGGACACAGATAGAGACGCTTCTCGGCGGCGGAGTCCTGGATATTCAGGTGCATGAGGAAATCACCTATGAGGATATGCACAGCAATGACGACAGCCTTTGGAATTTCCTGTATTTTACCGGGTATCTGACGAAAAAGAGCGAGTACTTCAAGGAGTCCTCCATTTATCTGCAGGCCAGGATACCGAATACGGAGGTAAAGACGATCTACCGGACTACGATCCTGAACTGGTTCCGTCAGAAGATAGAGAAGCAGGATTTCCGGGATCTGTACAAGGCCATGGAGGAGGGCGACGCGGCCGGGATGGGGGACATTCTGAACGGCCAGCTTTTTGATACGATCAGCTTCTATGACAGTGCGGAAAACTTTTATCACGTTTTCCTGGCGGGGATATTAAGCCAGAGCGAGAATTATATTGTGAAGTCCAACCGGGAGAGCGGGGAGGGAAGATCGGACATCATGGTGAAGAGTCCGTCCCTGCGGGGGCGATCCTTTATCCTGGAGCTGAAGGTATCCGCTTCCATCGACGATCTGGAGACGGATGCGGAGAAGGCGCTGCAGCAGATTTATGATAAGAAATACGCGGAGGAGCTGCGGGCGGAGGGATATCGGAAAATCGACTGCTACGGGGTGGCCTTTTATCGGAAGGACTGCGAGGTAAAGTTTGGAGCGTCCAGTCAGGGAAACTAGCCAGGGAAACGCGGCAGAAAAAATCGGACAAATTTTTTTGAAAAAAGGCTTGCATGAGCACAAACCTTATGGTACAATAATACCGCTGTTTGTGGTTCCATAGGCAGTGCGGATGAGAACGAGAATAGCATACATGTAAGTATATAGAGAGGTGAGAGAAGATGAAGGAAGGAATCCATCCCCAGTATTATCAGGCAACCGTAACCTGTAACTGCGGCAACACATTCGTGACCGGCTCCACAAAGCCTGAGATTCACGTAGAGGTTTGCTCCAAGTGCCATTCATTCTATACGGGTCAGCAGAAGTCAGCAAGAGCTGACGGACGGATTGAGAAGTTCAACAAGAAGTACGGCGTTAAATAGGAATCGCAAAAAGGTTGAGGTGCTTGTATCTCAACCTTTTCTGTTCGTGAGCGGCACAAAGCAGAGCGCGGACAGGAAGACGGAGATGAGGGAATATGGCTAAGAAAAGAGGAAGGTGCTATTCCGGCATCGGCGGACAGGCGGTGCTGGAAGGCATTATGATGAAAAATCAGGAAAAATACGCGGTCGCCGTGCGGAAGCCAAACGGTGAGATCGCCGTGGATGTGGAAAACTATCAGGGGGCACTTGAGGGCAACGGGATCAGGAAGATCCCGTTCATTCGCGGTATTTTTAATTTCATTGATTCCTTGGTGCTGGGAATGAAATGTCTGAATTTTTCGGCATCCTTTTATGACGAGGACGAGACGGATGAAAAGGCGGGCAAGGGTGGCGAAAAGCTGGCGAACGCGCTGGTGACGCTTTTTTCCGTGGTGCTTGCGGTGGGCATCTTTATTGTGCTGCCATATTATCTGACTTCCCTGCTGGGGAAAAATATTCTGAACGAATCGCTGAAGGCGATCATAGAGGGTGCTGTCCGTATCGCTATTTTCCTTTTATATGTGTGGGCGATCAGTCTCATGAAGGATATTAAGCGGCTTTATCGTTACCATGGCGCGGAGCATAAGTGCATCAACTGTATTGAGCGGGGGCGTCCGCTGACGGTGCATAATGTGATGCTGAGTTCAAGGCTGCACAAGAGATGCGGCACCAGCTTTATCTTCTTTGTCATGATCGTCAGCGTGGTGCTGTTTTTCTTTATCAGGGTGGACAATCCGGTACAGCGGATCGCCCTGCGCGTACTTCTGATACCTGTTGTGGCGGGGATATCCTATGAGATTATCCGCCTGGCGGGCCGCAGCGACAATATTTTCGTGCGCATCATTTCCGCGCCCGGTATGCTGGTGCAGAGGATGACCACAAAGGAGCCGGACCGCGAGATGGCAGAGGTCGCCATTGCGGCGGTGGAGGCAGTGTTTGACTGGAAAACATTCCTCCGTGAAAAGTTCGGCTACGAGGCGGATGAGCCCCAATCGGATATGGATGATGCTGAAACAGGGCAGGTTGAAGCGCCGGCAGCAGACGTATCGTTTGAAGAACAGCCGGAAGAGGATTGACCGGCGTTGGAATGTGAGGAAATATGACATATCGGGAAAGCTATGAGACGGGGCTGGCTGCGTTGACAAAGGCTGCTGTGGAGGAGGCGGAGACTGACGCGAGGCTGCTGTTGGAGTTTGTGTGCGGTACGGACAGAAATACTCTGCTGGCCCACGGGGACAGGGAAGTGACGGCGGAGCAGGAGGGCGTGTACAGGGAACTGCTGGAGAAGCGTTCTGCGCGCATTCCTCTTCAGTATCTTACCGGCGTACAGAATTTTATGGGGCTGGATTTTGCCGTGAACAGGCATGTGCTGATTCCCAGGCAGGATACGGAGATTCTGGTGGAGGAGGCAATGAAGGAGCTTCACGACGGTATGGAGGTGCTGGATCTGTGCACCGGCAGCGGCTGTATCCTGATCAGCCTGCTGTATTATTCCAACAACTGTCGAGGAGTAGGAGCGGATGTTTCGGAGGAAGCTCTGCGGGTAGCGAAAGAAAACGCTGGGAGGCTGCTGGGGAACAGGCGGGCCTGGGGCGATCCGAAGATGCCGGGAAGGCTGTCTGAGCCCTTGGGCGAGGAGACATCGGAGACGCAGGTCAGCTTTGTGCGCGGCGATCTGTTCGAGAATGTGGACGGAATGTTTGATATGATCGTGTCCAATCCGCCCTATATACAGAGCGGGGTGATCGATACCCTGATGCCTGAGGTGCGGGAGCATGAGCCGAGAGTGGCTCTGGACGGCGGAGGAGACGGGCTTTTATATTACCGCCGGATACTGGCGGAGGTCCCCCGGTATCTGAGGAGGGGCGGAATGCTTTTTTTTGAGATAGGATATGATCAGGGAGAGGCTGTCAGCCGCTTGATGGAGGAGTCGGGTTTTACGGAGATCCGGGTGATTCAGGATTACGGCGGGCTTGACAGAGTGGTGTGGGGGACGCTGGAATTCGGCGCTTGAGCTGTTTTTATGGAAGGTGAGATATATGTTTGATAAGCTGGAAGATTTATTGATCCGTTTTGAGGAGATCCTGGGGGAGCTTCACGAGCCTACGGTGACGAATAATCAGGAGAGGTTTCGCAAGTTGATGAAGGAGCAGAGCGATCTGACTCCCATTGTGAACGCATACACGGAGTATAAGAAATGCAGGCAGGACATCGATGACTCTCTGGAAATGTTAGAGGAGGAGAGCGACGAAGAGATGCGGAGCATGATCAAGGAGACGTTAAGCGACAGCAGGAAGCGGGGGGAGGAGCTGGAGCAGGAATTAAAGATACTGCTCCTGCCCAAGGATCCCAACGATGAGAAGAATGTTATCGTGGAGATCCGCGCCGGTGCGGGCGGGGATGAGGCCGCGCTTTTTGCTGCGGAGATTTATCGCATGTATGTCCATTATGCCGAGAGCCAGAGGTGGAAGGTGGAGACTATGAACGCCGATGAAATCGGCATCGGCGGCATGAAGGAAGTGCAGTTCATGATAAATGGTCAGGGCGCTTACTCCAGAATGAAGTATGAGAGCGGCGTACACAGGGTACAGAGGGTGCCTGAGACGGAGAGCGGCGGACGTATCCACACCTCTACCATTAGCGTTGCCGTGATGCCGGAGGTGGACGAGGACATAGATATCGTGATAGAGGATAAGGATATCCGCATCGACGTGATGCGGGCTTCCGGCAACGGCGGGCAGTGCGTCAATACCACGGATTCTGCGGTGCGTCTTACCCATTAT
>N._stephensi_709_foregut__coassemble_494_pt1 | contig 14128 bp, 14 predicted proteins | sample N__stephensi_709_foregut__metabat2_high_PE_003 | metagenome-assembled genome bin N | reverse complement strand
CCCTGAGCCGCGCCAGCACCCGCAGCACATTGCCGTCCACCGCAGGCACATGCCTGCCGTAAGCGATGGAGGAGATCGCGCCCGCCGTATAGCTGCCGATACCGGCGAGCTTTAACAATTCCTCATACTCCGCCGGCATCACGCCGCCGTATTCCTCCATAACCTGCATCGCAGCTTTCTGGAGATTTCTGACTCTGTTATAATAGCCGAGACCCTCCCAAAGCTTGAGCAGCTTATCCTCCGGAGCTTTCGCTAACGCCCCGATATCCGGCAGCGCCGCCATAAAACGTTCAAAATACGGCTTTACCGCCTCCACTCTGGTCTGCTGCAGCATGATTTCCGACACCCAGACCCGGTAGGGCGTTGCGTCCTCCCGCCAGGGAAGCACCCGCTTATTTTTATCATACCATTTTAACAGCGGTTTGGGAATATCTCTCATGACTACTCCTGCATAAGCTATCGAGCTTATTTTCCAATCTATCCTCTCGCCAACCGATACAGCTCTCCCTTTCGGCGGTAGGGAACCCTGGCGGCGGGGACGGCCGAAGCGGCGCTCTGGGTGTGCACAGACTGATCGTCAAAAAATATCTGCGCCCCAAAAGCCTTTAAAAAGTCCTTTTTCTCCAATCCCCCCAGGAAAAAAGCCTCGTCCACCCGGACATTCCACGCCCGCATGGTGCGGATCACTCTCTCATGGGCGGGAGCGCTGCGGGATGTGACAAGGGCTGTCCTGATAGGACAATTCTCCGTCCCCAACTCCCTCTGCAGATCGGAAAGCTTTTTCAGAAAGGTGGCGAAGGGTCCCTCAGCCAAGGGTTCCCTGGCGTGAGTCCTCTCATTTTCCTCAAAGGCATTCAACCCCTTTTCCTGAAATATGATCTCCGACTCATCCGTAAACAGTACTGCGTCGCCGTCAAAGGCAATGCGGATCTCCCCCGGCGCCAACGGATAGCTTTCTGCCGTCCTCTCGTCAGACGCCTCTGACGACTCCGCGTAAGAAGTCACCCGGGACGGCATGGGTATGATATTGGGACGATATTCCCCGCCGCCTCCCGTACAGATGATTCCCGCGGCGATCCCGCTGTCTATGGCGCTCTGTACATCCGCCTCACAGGCGGACAGAAACAGATCTGTCCCGAAAGCCTCCAGGTAAGGAGCAAGGGAAGCTCCGCTGGCAAGCACCGAGCGCGTGATAGGCAGCCCGTAATGGGCAATGGAGTTAAATACCCTCAGGGAAGTGTCAGGGCTGTTGTGAGACATGATGATGACCTCGATCAGATTCTTCTCCCTGACACACTGGTTCAACCGGAGCAGAGACCTGATCAGCCGAAACCCCGGACCGGGCTTTAAGACCTCCTGCTCATGCTCCACCTGATAACGGCAGTATGCTTCCAGACCCTGCTTCTCAAAAACCTCATTCTCAAGGGTAAGATCAAACAATGTCCTGGAGGAGACACCTATCACCATTTTCTGATTCAATTTATGCGCCATAAGCCGCTCCCTTCCGCTGCATATCTGCAGCCGCCACTCTGAGCATCTTAAAGGGAACCGCCAGGCCGTCTATCGGATACGATTGCACTCGTACCTCTCCAGCGTCAGCAGACAAGCCTTCAGCGCCTCATACCGCTCCTCGACGTCGCCGTCCTCGATTTCCACATCGCAGGCAATCGCCATGGTCGTAATCATATCGTCGGTGATCCTGTGATGCAGTCCCGCGAGGATATTGAGACGCTGCTCGTACTCGTCCGCGTCCAGGAATTCCAGCACCATGGGGTCCAAGGCCAATTCTCCTTCAGAATGCCCACCGGACTCCCGGGTCACGTTCGCCCCGCGCCCTGCAGAAGCTCCCGAATCCCCGGTGCTTCCACCCATAGCTTCCTGCGCCGCGGCGGCCGCTTCCTTCCTCTGACGTTCCGCCTCCGGCCCCTGAAGTTCAAAGCGGAACTCCTGAGACGCATCGGGATATTTCTCCCTGTCCACCCGCTCCGTAAACATGGCGAGCGGCCTTGCGTAGGTCTTGAAGTCGCCGTACATGGCCTGATAGATTACCAACTGCTCACCCGTCTCCGTGTGCTCCGCCACCGCTGTGATCTGGTACAGATTCCCTTTAAAATGCTTGTAGATTTCATGTGGTTTCGGTATAAATGACATTTTCAGGAGCTCCTTTCTCATAAAACCCATAAGGAAAGTATACCCCAAATCCTCAAAAATGTCATGCAATTCCTGTCAATCGCTCAAAAGAAATTCGTAGGAAAATGTGCTGTTGTCATCGGCAAAGGCAAAGGCGGCAAGCTCACGGGCCAGCGCCTCCCTCTCCGAGACTTCCATCTGGTCTATCTTCCTGTGGTGAACCGTAAGCGTATACCTGCGGCTTCCGTCCCCTTCCACCACCCTTGTCAGGGTCACACCGCTGTTCACATATCCCTGTCCGTTCAGAAACGCCTCGGCATTCTCCAGCATCCGTCTCTCCCGCTCCCTGTAAGAATCCTCCAACTCGGCGCCCTTTAAGTCCATTCTCCACACCGCTGTCCCCGCAAAGGAAACGGCCGCAATCAACAAAAATACAGTTGTCGCAGCCGCAAACCCGAAACTGCCTGCTTTTTTCCTCATCGCATTCCCTCCTTCGAACAGATGTTCTATTATATTACACCATCCGTTCTTCCGTGTCAATGATTTTTACAGGCATATCATATCCTATTTTGTGTACGATAAAACTCCCTTGATCCCCTCCCGTCCCAAATCCGCTCAACTCTTTTTCACAAACTCCCTGCCACACTTCCTGCACGTGATGGCAATGCGCCCCCGCCCCCTGGGAACACGTATCTTCTGTCTGCAATCCGGGCATTTGTAAATGCGGTACTGCTTTGCCTGATCCGCCTCACGCTTTCTTTTTCCCAGAGCGGCCCTCAGCTTCGCCGTTCTTTTTATAAACCATTGATTCTCCGCAGAACGCTTCGAAATATTTCTGGAAAACATACGAAAATAGGCATAGACCATTGCCGCCCCTGCAAGCAGATAAAAGACCGCTCCCTTCGGAAATAAGGATAATACCATACAGACCACCGCCGAGATCATCAAAAAACGGTTCAGGTCATCGTACCCATACCTGCCCCACATCCAGCGTTGCAGTTTTTCTCTCATAGTCCCTCACACTTTCCCTTCTTATCCATAACTCTTATCTTTAACGAAAGTAACTACCCGGAGCCGGCCGCAGACAAAGAACTTTCTCCGCTCATGGCTCCGAACAGTTATCATTTTACACGCTTTATGCTATATTGCAATTAAATAAATATAAACAAAAATAAAGAATTTGTTGCCAAGCTTAATAAGCAGCGCTGATTTTTACATATACAATATTATCATTTAACAAAATGCTTCCCTCTTCCGGAAACAACGACATATTTTCCACTAATTCCGAATAAGTCAAACTCTCATATTCTGACCCCGTAATCATGTCAAGGTTAATCCCTTTCTCATTCCTCAGTACCCCTCTCCATGATGACGCACTGGTTCCTCCTAAATACCATGCACCATACAGCGCATACATATTTGCATGTTCCACATTCGCATTAATGGCATATAAATTGCTGCCGACAGGAGTCCCGATAAACACATACCGATACTCGCTGCTCACCAAATCCTCCTGCAGCAATTTATCCATCACCATATCTACTATACTCTCTGTTGCAACCCTTCCCTCGTACATTATATTTTGATCGATAACAACCTGAACGATGCTCCCATAAAGAATCACAGCCATAAAAAAGATAAATATTTGGTTAAGTACGCCTTCGCACTTTTTCGTAATATCACGCACCTTACTCCGCCAGGAGCCTGAGTTCTTATCTTCATCCGTTTTTTCCCGGAAACATTCTGCTGTTTGATCATAAAGCAAACATGGCAGCGCCGCAAGAAACAGCGCAATCCCGCAGGCCATTTGCGGCTCAAACGCCGCCTCTGTAGCTATCAGTATAACGGAGTGTGCAGCTACAGGATATAATAAAACCAGCCCCCCATATAATACTGCTTTTAATTTATTCTTTCTCCATATATGTATAAGCTTTAACAACACAAGGACAAACGCCAGAATAAACATCACGGTAAATATATGCTTCCCCTGCATCCGATTTACTTTGAAAAGAATGCCTTTAAAATATAACGTAAAAACCTGATAAGTACCATATAAAGAGCTGGGCAGGTGCCGCAGCGTATTCATCAGCGAATACCCGCCGGCTCCCTGATAATCGGACATCGTTATGTCATTTCGGGATAGAAAAAAATTTAAAATGACGACATATTCACCCCCCCCAAAGTGGCCCCTAATATTGACTTTCCTGAAAAAGCAAAAATTTCTCTCCAATTCATGTCCTGGGAAAGTTTTATCAATATTGCCGTCAAGAGTGCAATGGTTGTACAAGAAATATATGCCTGGTAAGATCCCATGGAGCATGCAATACAAAATGAACCCGCCACGACGGAGAGAACCGGTTTATGGATCTTTTCAAAACACCATACAGCCAATATGCTTAAAACAAATGCCACCCCATATGTAGGAGCCGTGAAACGGTATGATAATTCACAGCATATCGTCGGGTTGCTGATAAACAAAAGTCCCGATATTATAATGACATATTTGTTTGTTATGTTACAAAGATCAAATAGCAATAATAATCCAATTATAAAGAGTCCGATGGTAATAAGTGATGTATAGGGATCTGCACTTGTCCCAAACCTTGCTCTGCTGATAAATTGCCAAAACCATCTGCCTGCCGCCAATTCCGCCGTCCCTGCATTATGAAAAGAGCCTATCCACACGCCATCATAATCGTTAGTCAATTGATTAACCATAAGCCCCGCGTATATTATGACTGCCCCAACAAATAACATAATAAAATTATGTTTAAAACCTCTCTTCATCCGTTTTTTCAACATTCTCTTTTCCTCCAATCTTAACTCGTTATTTTCCATTGTCAATAAAAAATTGGGCGCTTGCAGGGCATCTCTGCTGCCCTGCAAGCGCCTTTACTTACCTTTACTGTTTACTGCTGTGCCACATCCTTCATGGAGAAGCTGATTCTGCCCATCTTATCCTTGCCGAGGCAGACCACTGTAACCATGTCGCCCAGAGTCAGAACATCCTCCACTCTGTTGATCCTCTCCCTTGCGATCTTGGAAATGTGTACCATTCCCTCCTTGCCGGGAGCGAACTCAATGAATGCGCCGAACTCCTTGATGCTGACTACCTTGCCCTTGAAAATCTGGCCCTCTGCAAAGTCGGTGACGATCATCTTCACCATTTCAGATGCCTTGTCCATCATTTCCTTGTCCGTTCCGCAGATGGAAACCTGTCCGTCGTCGGTAATATCAATCTTCACGCCGGTTCTGGCAATGATCTCGTTGATGGTCTTGCCCCTCTGGCCCACCACATCCCCGATCTTCTCAGGATCGATCTGGATGGAGATAATCTTGGGCGCATAAGGTCCAACCTCGGGTCTGGGCGCTGCGATGGCGGGCTTCATGCAGTTGTCCATGATGAACAGCCTTGCCTCACGGCATCTTGCGATAGCACCCTCCACGATAGGTCTTGTCAGTCCGTGGATCTTGATGTCCATCTGGATCGCAGTGATACCCTCTGTCGTACCCGTTACCTTGAAGTCCATGTCTCCGAAGAAATCCTCAAGTCCCTGGATATCGGTGAGAAGCACAAAATCGTCATCTGTCTCCCCCGTAACCAGGCCGCAGGAAATACCGGCTACCATCTTCTTGATTGGCACGCCCGCCGCCATCAGGGACATGCAGGATGCACAGGTGGACGCCATGGAGGTGGAACCGTTGGACTCAAAGGTCTCCGACACCGTGCGGATAGCGTAAGGGAACTCCTCCTCGCTGGGCAGAACAGGGATCAACGCCCTCTCCGCCAACGCACCGTGACCGATTTCACGCCTCCCGGGGCCTCTGGAGGGCTTTGTCTCCCCTACCGAGTAGGAAGGGAAATTATAATGGTGCATATATCTCTTGCTGACCTCGTTCTCGTCCAGTCCGTCCAGCTTCTGCTGCTCGGAGAGGGGCGCCAGGGTACAGACATTGCAGATCTGCGTCTGTCCGCGAGTAAACATTGCGGAACCGTGTACGCGGGGGATGATATCCACCTCCGCCGCCAGAGGACGGATCTGCGTGATCTCACGGCCGTCGGGTCGCTTGTGATCCTTTAAAATCATCTTGCGGACGGTCTTTTTCTCATACTGGTAAACAGCTTCTCCCAGGATGGCAAGCCAATCCTCCTTTTCCGCAAATGCCTCCTCCAGCTTTGCGGTAATGTTGCGGATATTCTCCTCCCGAGTCTGCTTGTCATCGGTAAATACGGCTACCTCCATCTCCTGAGGTGTTACCAGCCTGTACATCTCCTCGAACATCTCCTGAGGGATGGCGCAGCTTGTGTATGTGTGCTTCGCCTTGCCGCACTCCGCGACGATCTTGTCAATGAAGGCAATGATAGTCTGGTTGATCTCATGAGCCTTGTAGATAGCCTCAATCATCCTCGCCTCCGGCACCTCATTGGCTCCCGCCTCGATCATGATGACCTTTTCCCTGGTAGAAGCAACGGTCAGATTCAGGTCTCCCTTCTTCCACTGCTCCTGGGAAGGGTTGACCACCAGCTCTCCGTCGATCATTCCCATCTGGGTCATAGCGCAGGGACCGTCAAAGGGGATGTCGGAGATACAGGTAGCGATAGCGGCGCCGATCATAGCCACCAGCTCAGGGCGGCACGCAGGGTCAACACTCATAACCATATTATTCAGAGTCACATCATTTCTGTAATCCTTGGGAAACAGGGGGCGCATGGGTCTGTCGATGACGCGGCTGGTCAGAATCGCATTTTCACTGGCCTTGCCCTCCCGCTTATTAAATCCCCCGGGAATTTTGCCCACAGAGTACATTTTCTCCTCGTACTCCACGCTCAGGGGAAAGAAATCGATCCCATCCCTGGGCTTCTCAGATGCGGTTGCGGTACAAAGCACAACCGTATCGCCATAGTGCATAAACGCACATCCGTTAGCCTGCTTGCCCACGCGGTCGATATCAACCTTCAGCGTACGCCCCGCAAGCTCAAGTTCATAGCTCTTGTACATAAAATCCTCCATTCCGCCGTTTCTACGGCATGTACTATTTGTAATGGAACAGAAGACACCGAAACTACTGAAAAACACATGATCGTCATGTCCTTTTCAGCGGTCTCGGGGCCTTCTTCTGCTCCGAGTTACCACATGATATCCCTATCACACGACAAGCGGAAGCACCTTAAACAGCAGCACTTCCGCCTTCCTTGTCACAGATATTACTTTCTGAGGCCGAGCTTCTCGATCAGGGCACGATACCGCTCAATATCCTTCTTCTTCAGATAATCCAGCAGACCACGTCTCTGTCCCACCATTTTCAGCATACCGCGGCGGGAATGATGATCCTTGGGATTCTCCTTCAAATGCTCGGTAAGTTCCTGGATCCTCGCAGTCAATACGGCCACCTGTACCTCCGGTGAACCGGTATCGCCGGGCGTTCTGGCGAACTTACTCATAACTTCCGCTTTCTTTTCCTTCGAAATCATTTTTCTTTCCTCCATTATACATAAGTATTATCTTTATTTCCTTGTGAACCGCCTGACACTAAGCATCGGTCGGAGCGTCCGAATACCGGGCATCGGCTAAGTCACTGTATTATGATATCACACTCTGGCAGAAATGTAAATCACTATTTCGATCTCAATTCTCAATCCCGCAATATGCTGATATACTTACAGGGTGTGCGGTAGTTGTACTTGCTGATCTTGATACCTGTGCTCGGGCTGCTGGCGTGGATCACGCGCCCGTTGCCGATATACAGCGCCACATGGTTAATGGTGCCTGAGCTGTTTGCATAAAATACCAGATCGCCGGGTTGCAGCTCAGAAGCCTTGATCTTCGTCCCCATCTTAGCCTGGGATCCGGAATGATGCGGCAGCTTCACACCGAACTTTTTGAATACACTGAGCACAAAGCCGGAACAATCGGCTCCCTTTGTCAGGCTGGTACCGCCCCATACATAAGGGTTGCCCAGGAACTGCTTCGCATACTCTACCAGCTCCACCCTGACATCGGACACGCCCGCACCGTACAGGAGCTCCGTCATCGTGATCGCCGTGCCAAGCTCCGCCGACACCGTTACATAATCTGCGGAGACATACGCCTCCTCACCGTCAACGGACACCTTGACCCACCCGTCAAGCGTCTCCAGATATTCCAGTTCCTCACCCTTGGGCACCTGGGTTAGAATCGCACTCTCAGTCGTAGCCTGATCTCTCACATTCAGGCCGTCCACATTCACTTTTACCACCGTGTGGGCAAGGCTCCTGGCCTTCATCTGCGCGTCGGGCCCGGTCAACAGATACTCCATGCTGACATAACCCTCCACTTCCCCGGAAGTAATATGGGCCCAGCCGTCCTCCGTCACCTCCAGCACCTCGCAGGCGGAATCCTTCGGCATCTTTCCCACCAGCTTCCCTTCCGTGGACGGAATCGCACGCACATTCAGATTCCCGCTCTCTACATCGGCAATCCCGATATTTGTATATCCCCAGGAAGCCCCTCTCGCCTGGAGGGCAGCTTCAATGTACTCCTCCGTAGACAGGTTGGACTCCAGCACAGAAGCAATCCCCGCCGTCGGCATGATCAGGTCTTCCGCTGCAGCAGCCTGCATGGGCTCCGCGCACAACGCAAGCACAAGGCCCGCGGACACAATAGCTGTTATTTTCTTACGCTTACTCCTAAAATAACTCATTGGTATATTCCCTCAAATATATGTCACTGTTTACAAATATGTTACAGATTTATTACATCAATCAAATTATACAATTACCTATTCCCTCTGTCAACCTTTTCAATACATTTTATTTAAAAAATTTTAAGAAATTGTTACACTTCGGCCGCCTCCGCCTCCTGCTCGGCGTCGATCACCGCAAACGCGATATTGGTGGCATGGTCGGCCACGCGCTCCAGACCGGACACCACATCCGAAAAGATCATGCCCGCCTCCGGCGTACATTCCCCCCTGGTCAATCGCTGTACATGGAACTTCTGCAGCGCCTTCTCCTTCTCGTCCACTTTATCCTCCAGGCTTATGACCTCCTGCATATGGGTCTCGTCGCCCTTGACAAACATATCCAGCGCGTACTGGATCAGCTTGTTCACCATATCCAGCATCTCACCCATCTCCCTCTGGGCCTCCTTGCTGAAAGAAGCGCCGCTTTCCCTTCGCTGTCTTGCGGCATCCGCCACATTTTCCGCATGGTCGCCGATCCTCTCAATATCGTTCACCACATGAAACAGTGCGCCGAGACTCTTTAAATCCTCAATGGGCAGGGTGGTCTGATTGATCTTCACAAGATAGTCCGTGATGGCATGATTCAGGAAGTTAATGTTCTTCTCTACCTCATAGACCTCCTCAATATCCTCCTCATCCAGGGTGATCAAGGCATTCATGGCACGGTTCAGATTCTCACTGGCCAGGGAAGCCATGCGGTCCAGCTCCTTGACCACCTCGATCACCGCCGTGGCAGGGTTAAATACCACCTTGTCACCGATGTATTTCAACTGATAGCTTTCCCTGTAACCCACCTTCTTATCCTCACCGGGCACACAGGCGCAGGCAAGCTTTACGATCCAGCCGGCAAAGGGAAAAAGCACGATTACCTGGAATACCTTGATCAGAATGTGGGCGTTCGCCACAAACCGCCCCTTGTCGCTGGAAATAGCCCATATCAGATTCATCACAGGCTCCTCCGCCACAAAGAGGACCACGTACAGAAGCACCGTGCCGATCACATTGAACCAGAAATGGATCAGAGCCGTCCGCTTGGCGTCTTTTTTGCCTGCCAGGGAGGTAAGCAGCGCCGTGCTGCAGGCGCCGATGTTACAGCCTAATATAATGTACAGGGTGATATGCAGGGAAAGCAGATCCTGATTCGCCAGAAGCAGGGCGATACTCACCGTCACAGAAGAACTCTGGATCACGGAGGTCAGCACAAGACCCACAAGGGTTGCCATAAAAGGATTCTTCAGGGAAGCGAGCAGATCGACGATCTCCGGCACATCCTTCATGCCCGACATGGCCGCAGACATGGTACTGATCCCCAGGAACAGTACGCCGAAGCCGATGATGATATCCCCGAACTTCTTCACCTTTTCCTTTTTAACAAACATGGCAACCAGTACCCCCGCCAGAAGGATCAGGGGGGCGTATGTGGACAGATTAAAGGAAACCAGCAGCGATGTTACCGTGGTACCGATATTGGCGCCGAAAATCACGCCTGCAGCCTGATACATATTCATCAGCCCTGCATTGACAAAGCTGACCACCATGGCCGTACAGGCGGAGGAGGACTGGATAATCCCCGTGAACACAATGCCTACCAGCATACCCGTAAAACGGTTGGTGGTGAATAGCTCCAAAATATGGCGCAGCTTGGCGCCGGCCACCTTTTCAATGGAATCGCTCATGACGCGCATTCCGAACAGGAAAAGCCCTAACCCGCCCGCCATAGACAAAATAATGCTCGCATTCATACCATTTATCCCTTCCTTTTTAAAACGCCTGCCATCTCTCACCCGCCACGATATCCTCTTCAAGCTGGCAGCGCAGCGCCTCCATGTTATCAAACTGCCGCTCCGGCCTGCGGAAAGCGTGAAGATATACCTCGATATCTTCACCGTAGATCTGCATGTCGAACTGATAAAGATAGGATTCTATTCCCATAATCCCGGCCGTCGTCACCGTAGGCTTGCACCCTACATTGCTCAAGGCCCGGTAGGTCCTGCCTCCCGTCCGCACGCTGGAATAATACACGCCGGCGGGCGGCAGAAGCTTGTCCTTCCCGGGAAGGATATTCACCGTGGGAAACCCCATGGTTCTGCCGATGTGCATTCCCTCTACGACCCTGCCCGCAACCATATAAGGCATCCCCATCAGCTTCTCCGCCATGACAAGATCTCCGCTCTCCACCTGCCGCCGCAGATAAGTCGAGCTGACCTCCCGGCCGCTGAGACAGACCTTCTCGATGGTCTTGACCCGAAATCCCAGCTCCGGGCCGAGCTTCTGCAAGAGCTCCGAGTTGCCTTCCCCTCCTGCCCCAAAGGAGAGATCGTTCCCCGCAGCAAGAAAGCGGGTATTCATACGCGACGCCAATACTTCCCTGGCAAACTGCCTGGCTGAAATGGCCGCCGTCTCTTCCGTCAGCGGAAATTCAATGAGCAGATCCACATTCATACGTTCAAATAACAGGCGTTTCTCTTCCTTCGTAGTCAGTTCCCGCCCGTCAGACCGACCAAAAAGAACCGAAGGAGCCGGGTCAAAGGTAAATACGCACGCCGCCATTCCCTTTTTCCTGCAGGCAATGATTTCTTCCAAAAGCCGCCGATGGCCGATGTGTACTCCGTCGAATTTCCCGATGGCCACCGCGGTCTCCTTCTCCAGATAAAAATCTGTCGTGTTGCTGATAATCTCCATTTGTTTTCCTCATAAAAACATCTTGACAGGCCGATACCGCTGCCGCTGTTCCTCATAAGCATAAATGCCTGCAAAGCTGCCGTCCGGGCGATAGAACCGCACCCACTGTCCTGGCCGGTATACTGCCCCCTCCTCCGTCTGCCGGGGGTAGAGCGTGTTCCCATTCTCCAGAAGATACCCCCATTCCCCGCAGACATGAAGTGCGGGGCAATCCTCAAACATGCTGTCCACAGGCAGCAGCGCCTGCTCCAGCCGCCCCTCATCCTTCCATTTCTGAAGCTGTCCCAGCGTCAGCGCATCCTCCGCCGTAAACCGTCCTACCGCCGTGCGCCGCAGGCTCTGCATCGTGCCGCCGCATCCGAGACTTTCTCCGATATCGGCGCACAGGGTTCTGATATACGTGCCCTTGGAGCACACCACCCGCATCCTGACCACAGGCAGTCTGCATTCCAGGATCTCCAGCTCACGGATCGTCACCCGCCGGGCCTTGCGCTCTACCTCTCTGCCTGCCCTTGCAAGCTCATAGAGCTTTTTCCCGTCTACCTTCAATGCGGAATACATAGGCGGAATCTGGTCGTATTCGCCTCGGAAGCGCGTCGCCGCACTGCGCACCTCCTCCTCCGACACATCCACAGTCTCCCGGGACAACACCTGCCCTGTGATGTCCTGGGTATCGGTCCTGACTCCCAGCAAGAGTTCCGCCACATATTCCTTGTCCCTGTCGGTCAGCATATCGCACAGCTTCGTACCGCTTCCGAGGCACACAGGAAGCACACCGGTAGCCTGTGGATCCAGCGTACCGGTATGTCCTATCTTCCTCTGTCCGCAGATCCCCCGCATCTTCGCCACCACGTCATGAGAAGTAAATCCCGGTTCCTTGTCTATGATGATAACGCCATTGAACATATTTTCTCTCATTCCGCCGCCCAGCGGCATTTCAGACCATTCCGTGTCTCTCGCCCTTCATCTGGTTCTCGATGTGGAGGGACAGATTGTTGACACAATCATGGAATGTCCCGTGCATGGTACACCCCGCCGCCCGGGCATGGCCACCTCCACCGAAATTGGCCGCCACCTCCGCCACATTTACCGTCTCGTCAGACCGCAGGCTGACCTTATATTCCAACACCCCGATCTGATACATAAAGATAGCGCATTGGATTCCCTTGATATTGCGCAGTTGGTTCACAATCCCCTCCAGATCCTTCGGCTCCGCCTCATAGAAATCCATGGTCTTCCTGTCCAGCGCGCTTACAATACACCTGTTATCCAAAAATCTTATGCTCTCCATCAGCGCCCGCCCCATGATATGGGTCTGCACATAAGTCTTTTGATAAAAGGTCTCCTGGATGATTCTGGGGAAATCAAAACCGTATGATATCAGCTTCGCGCCCTTTTCCATAGTGGCCGGGGACGTATTGGAGTACTGGAACACACCTGTATCATGGATCATGCCGATATAGATTGCCATGGCCATATCCCTGTCCAGCATATCATGATCTATCAGATCGTAGATCAGTTCACAGGTAGATCCCACCTCCGGCTTGATATAATTTACATCCGCTATGCCGGGGTTGCTGATATGATGATCAATATTTATGGTTTTCCTTGCCCCCCGAAAATACTTTTCCGCACCGCCCAGTCTCTCCGCGTCACAGTCCAATGAAAAGAACACGTCAAAGGGCTCCTCCTCCGGAAATCCGGATTCAATCTCTTCAAAGCCCTTGATCTCCCGGAAAATGTCCGAGGGCTTTTCCAAAAACACTTTGATCTCCGCCGATGGCAGGCACTTGCGCAGATACATCTGCAGACCCAGCACCGCGCCTACGCAGTCTCCGTCAGGACGGACATGACCGCTGATGCCGATCCTCCCCGCATCCTTACACTCATGAATCAGATTCATCTTTTTTCTCCATTATTGTCCCGTCCCGCTCCGCGTCTTGAGCAATGACCTGATCGATCTTGTGGGACATACTCACACCATACTCTATAGACTGATCTGCCACAAAGGTGATATCCGGCGTATTACGCAGATTGATGATCGCCGCCAGCTTCCTTTTGATAAAGCCCTCTGCGCTCCTCAGCCCCCGGATCGTATTCTGCTGCGCCGCCTCGTCGCCAAGCACACTGATCCATGCCTTACAGCTTTTCAGATCCGGCGCCACCTCCACGGCGACCACGCTTGTCAACGGACTGATCCTGGGGTCCTTGATTTCCCCCCGGATGATCTCCGCCAGCACACGCTGTACCTCCCCGTTGATGCGAGTATTCTTGATACTGTTTTTTCTCATATTTAACTTCATTATTTTTAATTATTTCATTTGCAACTTTTAAGATATTTTTTGTGCAACGATAATTTTGCTCTAATTTTATTATTTTTGTTCCTGGAAAATCCCTTTCAAAATTTAGTATATTAGATATATCTGCACCTCTAAACGAATATATTCCTTGGTCATTATCCCCTACTACTGTGATATTTCCATTTCTTGCAGATAAAATTGTAATTAATGTAAACTGTGCTTTATTCGTATCTTGGTATTCATCTACAAGTATATATTTAAATTTTTCTGAATAATACTCTAAAGCTTCAATA
>N._stephensi_709_foregut__coassemble_434_pt1 | contig 15119 bp, 13 predicted proteins | sample N__stephensi_709_foregut__metabat2_high_PE_003 | metagenome-assembled genome bin N | reverse complement strand
GGAAGGAGTGTTATGCTATGGCAGCAAAATCAGCTAATTTGTACGCAAGAATAGAGCCGGATGTGAAAGAGCAGGCAGAAAGCATCCTGGCAGCGCTTGGTATCCCAGCATCCAATGCGATCAATATGTTTTATAAGCAGATAATTTTAAACAGAGGGCTTCCGTTTGAAGTAAAAATTCCTGCCGCAAGACTCGTTAATGCGGCAGAGCTGAACGAAGCAGAATTAGATACGGAACTGGAGAAAGGGTATGCGGATATGGCGGCAGGCAGGACTAAACCTGCAAGACAGGCATTTGCTGACATCCGCAAAGATTACGGCATATGATTTATGAGGTAACTACAACTAACCAGGCCGATGCTGATTTAAGGGACATATATGAGCATATTGCCTTTGAACTGCTTTCGCCGGATAATGCGGCAGGACAGCTTGACCGGTTAGAGGAACACATTATAGGGCTTGAGAAGTTTCCGGAGAAGTTCAGGCTCTATGAAAAGGAGCCGTGGCACAGCAGAGGATTGAGGATAATGCCTGTTGACAATTATCTGGTGTTTTACATTCCGGATAGGGATGCAGGGATTGTGACGGTGATTCGTATTATGTATGCAGGCAGGGATATTGACAGCCAGCTTAATGATCATACGGTATTGTAAAAACAAAATAGTAATAACAGCGTTTTATCAAAAATATGGGTTCAACTCTTAGACGAGAAAAAGGCTGAAAGTATCTGATGCCCTATGCCAAACATTAAAAAAGAGGGATGTTATGAGTGGCACATCATATTTTCTCAGTTACGGAATTGAATCCGGAGGATTAAGGCATGAAGCTCCGGTTACGGATGATGAAAAGATGGAGTGCTTAGCCATGAAATTTGAACACAGAATATCTGATTTTGTGATAGCTGGGGTAGAGATATCATCTGAATAAAATATGCCTGAATTATGACAGAAAGGGCAATATACTGATTTGAGTCAGGGGGATATGAATGTCACAATACTGATAAAAAAAAATACTCAATCAAAACAGTTTATGGGAAGCGATAATGGCGTTGTCAGGCGGTAAAGCGAAACCTATATGTATAATCGGAATCGATAAAAAAGTATCGGAGGACAAAACAGATGGGCAAGGGCAGGAATAGAATAAGAATATTATTATGCTGCTTTTTGATTCCCTGTTTATTATTAAGCGGCTGCCTCGTTACAGACAGCGAGGAGCCAAGGGAGTATTCCTATGATGTATATAACATCAATGGCAGTCCTGATATTTATTATAATAAAGAAAATACAGATTATAACTTCTCTGCTACAGAGCGGAGTACGTTTATCAGTTCGAAATTTAAAGAAATAGCAGTGAGTGATGAGTATCTCATAGGTCTGGTCACTTCTGAAAGTGTCAGAGCGGGTCATGATGAGTTATGGAGATATGACAGAACTACAGATTCATATGATTTAATTTTAGAGACGGAACATAATAGTATACATGTAGTCAAGATATATCAAAATTATATCATATACGGAGGCAGATGGGGTATAAATTTTTATATATGTCCGATAGATGGGAGTCCCGAAACAGATTCCATCAGTCTGCCCGGTTTGCTTGCAGAGGAAGATATACAGGAGTGGGAGGCGCTGCACAGCGGCAGTTATCAAGTGCGGGAAGCCGGTTATCAGGGACTGCGAGTTGTGCTTGTCAGAGAAAGATACCACGAAGAATATCGAGTTATGGGAATTTTGGACGAAGACAGCGGGGAGGTTATTTGGAGCGTTGGTTATTTACCGCATAGCGGTGATGTAGTGTTTTGGAGCGAAAATGAGTGGGTTCTCATAATGGGATTTGGCAACGGTTTTCGTTATCAGAAAGAAGGAGAGGAAGAACATATAATTCAATGTTTGGATGATCCGAAGTATTGGGATAGCAATATTTATCCTTACCATTTCACCAGGGAAGGGGATCGTGTGGTTGGGCTGATGTCGGTATTACGTGATTATGTTCCGTGGGTTTGGCGAGGCTGGGAGGCGGGTATAGAGAATGATATCCTGTTTGAAATTAATCTGGAAACAGGTGACAGCAGGATTATTTGTGAAACAGATAGTGCGCAGACAAGAATCATCGGATATAAGAACGGAAGGGTGTATTTTTTGGAAGATGATGTGATCTACGCAGGCTGGATAGGTAAAGAGGAGAGAGAAAAGATATATGATTTTCAGGAGGAGGGATGGCAGTTGTATCATAGTTCTTCCGGAAAACATGTAGACATGACCTTTAGATGGCAGGGAGATGATCTGACTATAACGGGATTTGAAAGGCGGAGTATACATATTTTGGAATGAGGTATATGAGATAGGGGGAACAGCTATTGAAATTTTGCGTTGAAATTATTTTAGAAAATGTTAAAAGGCAGTATTTGGATAGAATCATGGACAAGTCAAAATATATAATGAAAATAATCCATCAAAATTTGCAAAAACATGTCGCGTCATATTGTCGCGGAAATGATTCATCCAAAACTGTACCAATCGGTGCTGGGTGGTAGCCTGCCGGAGTGAAATACTTATAAAAATGGCAAAAAGGTAGTGCATTTTGCCAGCAATAAGTCGAAAGGACTGGTTCTTTTATATGGGAGTTTGAAATCGGAATAATGTAAGAACAAGATGGAGAAGAATAAAACAGGCGAAAATGATTTTATTTCCGCCTGTTTTATGGTATACTTGCAAAAAGAGGATATTATAGAATTTAGACAATAAAGAGTATATGTACAGGAAGGAGCGGAAAAGAATGGTTATGTCAGAAAAAAAATATACGCTAAAGGATATATATATTGGCATGATGGCAAAGGCCGAACAGCTCAGTGAAATATATAACAAATATATGATATTATTGTTTGATGATCCGGAGAGCAAGACAGGAAAATTGGTGTTTTGCGGAGATGTACAAAATCAGGAATATGACAGTTGGTTTATGCAGCCCAAGCCGATAACGCCTATTTATAATGACAAAGACGAACTGGAGGATATGGCTGTATATGACGAATAAATATATAGAGATTGAGATGCGGCCTACAGCTTGTGGTATAGGAGGCTCGTTCAGTACAGAAGCAAGCATTTCAGCAAAATATTGAGTTAAAAGAAAAGCTTTTGGCTACGCAGAACCATATATTAGCAGAATGTGCAGTTCAGGATAGAATATGGGGAATCGGCCTTTCAATGAAAGATGAGAGGCGGTTTGATTTGGATGAGTGGCAAGGCCAAAACTTATTAGGTTTTTCCTTAATGAGGGTGCGCACAGTGCTGCAACAGATAGATTTTGCAAAAGCGCTTTACACAATACAAAAATAAAGTTATAATTATGCAAAAATAATGATACGAGGGTGACATAAATGATTATAAAAGCTTCAGCAGCATTGAGAAATGACTACGCAGCGATTTCCAATATGGCAAAAGAAACTCAAGAGCCAATCTATATAACGAAAAACGGCGAAGGTGATCTGGTCCTTATGAGTATTGAAGCTTTTGAAAAGAGGGAACAGGTTTTGCAGCTTCGTGCAAAGGTACTTCAGGCAGAGCAGGAGCGCCTGGATGGAGCAGAAACAATCAGTGTCTCGGAAGCACGAAGACGGCTAAGGGAGAGGGCAGATGGCATATAGGGTTGAAATTCTCCCTGCTGCATGGGAGGATTTAAAGCGTATTGAGGATTGGTATGCGGTACAATTTGGTGTGGAAACAGCCTTAAAGGTGAGTGAACACATACTGGATGTCATACAACGGTTGGAAGAATTTCCGGATTCCGGTTCCTTAACTCCGGATGAATGGCTGAACCGGCAAGGGTATCGAATGGTTATATGTAAAAAACATATTGCGATTTACAGACAGATTGGCAAAGTCGTTTATATTTACCATATTGCGGATACACAGACGGAATATACAAAGTTATTTTATCGGAAAAGTGATGGATAAACAGATTTTGACTTGAATGGGGAAGTATACAGAGTTAGTATTAAGTGGAGATATTGAACAAGGTGTTGATTAAAATGACGAAAAAAGGTATGTTGTACTATAGAGGTGATTTTATGTATTTGGGAATGGAAACAGAACTGATTGAGTATAAAAAACAACTGGTGAATCTTGAATTTCAACAAATAATGGTTCAGTTGGATTATAAGAAAGGCTCTAAGAAAGAAGAAACGCGGAATTAAAGATTATAGTATAATAATTTCAGTTTGACATATATAAAGCCGATTGTCAGAAGGATACCTGAGATAGACAGATATATACAGGCTTCGGCAGGAAGGAAGCGTGGGAAATAAATGGATCATCTGCAGCCAAAGAGGATAAATGTCTTTGACATCATACCTGTAGGCTTTTTTAATTATCTCGCAAGCAATAGCAATCAGCGGCTCTATGCGGAATGTCTGGCGTTGATATACGGGCAGTATGAGCGTGAAATTTCATATCGGATCCCGCGAAACCAGATCAGGGATTCTCTGGCAATCTATTTGCTTGAAAATCACGTTTCGCTGGATGCTGACCAGGAGGCGGGCCCTATTAAGACGCATAGCGAGCTTGCCGCCGCTATTTTGAGAAAATTCTGTTCCAAAAACGTAGGTTGGCTGGAGGAGGAAAATGACGAAGCAACCTATGAAAAGCAGATACTAATGACTGAGCGGGGGATTCTGCTGGCGGAATTTCTGGCACAGTTGAAGAAGCCGGAAAAAGAAGAATATTCAGGCTACATATTCAATATTTATAACACGCTTCGAAACACGGAACAGTGGGCGGAACATCCTTATGTGAATGGCATGAAAAGCATTTATCAGAATGCCAGATACCTCTCAAAATCATTAAAGAGGCTGTCTACATTTATTCGGAAGGTGATTGAAAAGATGGTAAACGAGGAAACTCTGGAAAGCCTGACAGAAAACCTTCTGGAATATTTTGACGGCAGCTTTATCAGAGAATATTCCAGATTGACAAAACAACAGAATATCCATATTTACCGGGGATATATCAAAGCCAGGCTGGACGAAATGAAGGAAGATACTGCACTGCTTGATAAGCTTGCTTTTGAATGCATGAAAGAGGAGGAACTGGAAGAGACAGAGGCAAGAGAGCAGGTGGAGGATATGATCTTGGCATCCAAAAGGTTTTTGACGGAGGATTACGACCGTATTATGAAGGTGATCAAGCATAAGATCAATGTCTATCTTCAGGTGGCGATCGGACGAGCCAGATTCTTAAGAAACCGGGAAGTGGATGAACGGGGAAACATAGAGCAGACAATCAGGTATATCATGGAGGAAATGCAGGAGCTTGACTGGAAAGAAGGGCTGCCGGAAGGAATGCGCAGTCTGTTTACAATCGGAACTCAGGAGTTTATTGATAGGTCATCCCTGCGATATCCCAGAAAACAGCGCGCTGTCAGACAGGCGGCAGCAGCGGAGATCCAGGAGATGACGCCGGAGGACATCGAGAATTCCAGAAAGGCACAGGAAAAGGAGGCGTACAATCCCTATTCAAAGGACAGGATGAAAGAATATCTCTTGCGCTGTATGGGGGAGCGGGGGGTTCTGGCGGCAGAAGATATGCCTTTTCAGGATAAGGAGGATTTGCTGGCGGCGCTGTCATCCGTAGTGTACGCGGAAGAAAACGGCTTTGAAGTCATTCCTGCGGAAGGGTATCTGGAAACCAATCGGCTGCTGATCAAGAGGTTTGAAGTGGTAAGGAGAAAAGAGGATGAGTATTGAACAAGCTATGGAGGATTATACTGCTTCCGAGCGGGAAACCTTTCAGAGAGCCTGCAGACGTCTGTTGAAACAGACCTTCATTGTAAGGGATCGAAACGAAGAGAGCAGGAAGCTGTATTTTTTTATTTCTAAAAATCCGGTTCCTTTTTCCGAATATTTTCAGTTGATTGGCTTTGATATTGTGGTAGACAGGAATAACGGTGTTATCATGCTCAGCAATTACAATAATGAAGCAGACAGCGCGAATGTACAATCCAACCGGCTACAGTTGAAAAAGGACGAGAGCATTATTTTATGCTGTCTCTGGATCATTTACATAGATAACCTGAATGAGGGAAATCTGACCAGACCTATATTGATTTCTGTCACGGATCTGAGATTTGAACTGGAAAAATTCGGTATCAGGGATGAGGTGGACAAGTCTGTGCTGAAGCGGGCGTTGGATTTGTTTTCCAGATATCAGTTGATTGAGGTGAGTGGAAAGGTGGGGGATGAGGAGTGTCTGATCCGCCTTTATCCCTCGTTGGTATTTGCCTTGAATACAGAAGAATTTAAGAGATTTGTGGATGTGACCGTAGAGAGAATGAAGGGTATGAGTGCAAAGGAAATGGAAGAGGGAGAGGACGAGGAGGATGAAAGTGGAGAAGAATAGGAAGACAGCCACGAAGCTTTGTCTGATTCAATGGTCCAGATTTCAGAATGTGCGGATAAAATTAGAAGGCTCTACGCTTTTCACGGGAATCAACGGCAGCGGAAAGTCCACAATCCTGGATGCCATGACATACCTTCTTACGGGTAACAGACAGTTTAATAAGGCCGCAAAGGACAAAGACAGAACTGTACTGGGCTATGTGCGGGGAGATACCAGAAGCAACGGAAAGAACCGATATCTGAGAACGGGAGAGGTGGTCAGCTATGTTGCCATGGAGTTTTATTCCCCTGTGGATGACAACACCTTTGTAGCAGGCGTCTGCATGGAGTCGCCAAATGAGACGGATTGCAGATCCTATTGGTTTGTGCTGCCTGATACCAAGCTGGAGGAAATCGGCTTTACGGATGTACAGGGAAGGACCATGTATGTTTACCCCAGAAATCAGTTGACCGTAAAAGGGAAATCGGTAAAAATGTCCTTGTTTATGTCCCAGGAAAAGGGAGTAGCCCAGATATTGCGAGCACTGGGGCTACGCTGCGATGTACAGAAATACCGCAGCAAGCTTTTGAAGATGATGGCCTTCAACCCGGAAAATAATATTGATAAGTTTATTCAGGATTGTGTGCTGGAGCCCGGGAAAATAGATTCCCTGAAAGAACTCAGAGAACAGAAGCAGAAATTTGAGCAGTTGAAGGGAATGTTTCATAATCTGGAGCTCAGCAAAAAGAAGCTGGAGGAGTTGGAAAAGAAAACGGAAGAATACGAAATAAAAAACCGGAATTACCAGATCCGTGAATTGATGCTTTCTTATCAGCAGCTCTGTGACAGAAAGGAAGAGAAAGAAAACATTATTTTCAGAATGCGGGCTCTTGAGGAAAAGCTGGACTCCGCCGGAAAGCGGAAAGCAGGAATCGAGAGCAGGCTGGAGCAGGCGGAGGAGCGGCGGCGTATCGCGGAAAATAACGATCTGATCGGCGGTGTGGAAAACAGTATCCGAGCGTTGGAGGAGCAACTGCGTCGGCTGGAAGAGGAAATCAGTGCAAATGAAACTGCGCTGGCGGCAGTACTGCGGATGAAGGCGCAGATGGAAGGTTTGGAAGCAACGATTGGTGAGAAAATAGACTTTGAACCTGCTGATTCGGATATGATCAGGCGGTTTCAGGACGAAAATGTTGAAGAGGATCGAAAGAGAGAATGTTTTCTGCGAATATCCGACAGAATCTTAAATTTCCGGCAGCAGTTGGAGGAGGATAAGGTTCATATACAGGATGCGGTCGCAGAGATGCGCAAAAACATGGCGGCAAGAGAACAGGATATCAAGAGTCTGGAGTCCAACAAGATGGTGCTGCCGCCGGAGATAGAAGCTGCAAAACAGGTGATTATCCGGGAATTTCAACATAAGGGAATCAAGACGGAGGTTCGGGTTTTTGCCGAGCTTGTAAAGGAGCTGAAGGATGAAACCTGGCGTGCCGCTATCGAGACATTTCTGGGAAGAAAGCGGTTCTACATTATCGTAGAAGGAGCATACTGCGAGGAGGCCATGAGGATCTTACAGGATAAAAAGCTGTATCAGGCCAATGTAGTAATCACGGACAGACTTCCGGAGACGGAAGCGGAACCCGGTTCTGCGGCGGAGCTGCTGTTGATTCCCAACATTTACGCCAGAAAGTATGCAAATTATCTGTTAAACGGCATCCATCGATGCGAGTCCATAGAGGAACTACATGAGCATCCCAGGGGCGGTTTGATGAAAAACGGGATGTTGGCAAAGAGTTATGCGGTATCCATGATGAACCTGAAAAAGACCAGGTTCTATCTGGGTGCTGATGCGATCAGGCTGCAACTGATTCAACTGAGGAAAGAGCAGGAGGAGGAAGGGAAAAGCCTGGATACCTGTCGAAGCCGTCTGCGGGAGACGGAGGAGGAAATTAAAGAGATCGACGCGGTGGAATGGAAAGTCGAATACTATGACTTCGCCGCGCCGGATAAGCTGCATCGGAACATGATGCAAAAGGATACCTTACGGAGTCAGAAGGAGAGTCTTGAGAATAATCCCGAATTTATGGCGATCATGGAAGAGGTGAAGCAGGCAAGAGAGCAGTGTAAGGAGATACAGGGTGAGAGGGACGAAACAGTAGGCGACATCCGGGAATGTGAAGAGAGATTGAAGGACGAGAGGGAAAAGCAGAAGACCATCGCAGGAGAAATCTACGAGGCGGAGCAGAGTTATGAAGAAATGCGGATTCGCTTTTTGGAACTGGAATCGGTAATGATGGAAGAATATCAACGGTTGCGCAGTAAATCGGACTCCTGCTTGGTCATAAAGGAAAAGACGGTCAAAAATCTGGCAGCGGAGCGGGACAATACCATAAAGGAAATGGAAGACCTACAGGTGGCTTACGCCAGACTGGCGGAGATCGATTTAAGCAGGCGTGGAGTATCCTTTATTCCGTTTTACAGAGGGCAACTGAAAGAAATATCCAATGTCCGGCTGGAAGAGGTTTCCGAAAAGCTTGCGGAACAGGCGAACACTCTTGAGAGCGCATTTATGAACGATTTTGTGGCGGAAATCAATGAAATGGTATCCAGCGCCAGGATGGAGATCGATCTGATCAACAGAGAACTGAAGCAGTTGCCTTTCGGAAGCGACACTTATCGGTTTGTCATGGAGGAAAAGGCAGATAGGAGAGATTTCTTCAGAATCTGCAGGAAGATGGAGGAATTAGGATCCTCTGAATTCTATTTGGCCGGCAGTCGGGCGGACGAAGAATTGGAGCATGATATCCAGAGCTTTATGAATGTGATCCTGGAAGAAGAGGACGAGGAGGAATATACGGATTACCGCAGATATTTTACTTACGATATGCGGATTTCCACGAATCAGGGAAACGAGGAGATAGAGGCGGATCTTTCCAGAAAGCAGGGCTCCGCCAGCAACGGAGAGAAGCAGACGCCCTATTTTATCATATTGGCGGCAAGTCTGATGCAGTGTTATCCCAAGAGTACCTGCTGTGTGCGGCTGGCTTTTATAGACGAGGCATTTTCGGCTCTGTCCAGAGAACGAATTGAGCAGATGGTGCGTTACTTTGAAGAAAATCATTTTCAGGTTATTTATGCGGCGCCGCCGGAGAAAATCGGCAGCATCGGAACCTTTATTCAATCTACGGTAAGCCTTGTGATTACAGGGCGCTACACAAACATGATAGAAGGGCTGGTTAAGGCAGATGGTATTTCCGGATCATAAAAATCAGGAAAAGGCATTACGGCTTTTGCTGGATCAATATGAAAAAAGTAAAACCTATACGGGAGATAACAGGAGGCGACAGAGCTTTTCGGTTGTCCCGGAGAAGATTTTCTCCAAATACATGGACAGTTTTGCAGATATTGAAGAGATAGCGGATTTCGAAAGGGATATGCAGGAGCTTTCAGCGAAAGGACTTGTAAAATTGACGATTCAGGAGGGCACAATCAGGTGTATTGCTGCGGAGGAAGAGAAGATTCCGGAGTATTATAAAATTCTGGGAAGAGTAGAGAAAAAGGAGCTTTTATCCCGTGAAAGAAAGCTTTATGAAAGTTATGAGGGGAAGCATTCTGCCCTTGATAAATTCTGCGGACAGCAGCTTGCCAAGCTGGAGAGGGGGAACAAGGCGGACTATCCTCCGGAGAGAGCAGAAGTCCTGCTTAAGCTGATGGAAAGGATTCTGGAGAACCGGGAGGAACTTTTGGAAAGAGAACTCTCAATTAGCTTTTTTGGGGACAGTAAGGCTTTTGAAAAGTCCTATCGTGCCGCAGTATGCAGGATTTTAGAGAAAAACGGGGACTATAGCGAGAAGTTGTACGGGGTTTCCAATGAACGGGAAAAGGAACAGGTCATTCTGGGGGAACATAATATCCATGCCAATCCCTCATATATTTATCTGAAAGGACATGGGAAGTTTGCACTGGGAGACGGAAATATATTGCGAATTACGCCGGACTATCCGATAGCGCTTTCTACGCAGGCTATAAAGGGAATGAAAGAATTTAAGATAGGGTGCAAAACGGCAATGACTGTGGAAAACCTTACTACTTTTCACCGAATGCAGAGCGAAGAAATATTTTACATTTATTTAAGCGGTTATCATAACACGCTGAAGCAGTATGTGATCAGACGGATGGCGGAGGAAAATCCGTTGCTGAAATGGTATCATTTCGGGGATTTGGATCCGGACGGCTTCTTTATTCTGGAGCATTTAAAGCGTGGAACAGGGATTTCCTTTGAAGCCTTTCATATGGGTGTGGAGGATCTGGAGAAATACAGGGAGTTTGGAAAAAGCCTGGAGGAAAATGACAGGAAAAAGGCGGAGACATTGATGAACAGGGGACTGTACAGGGAGGAGCTGTCCTATATGCTGCGGGAGAATAGAAAGCTGGAGCAGGAGATCGTCAGTTGGAAGGAAAAAGATTTGATCAAACGGAGGTGAACCGAATGGAAGCTCCTGAGTTACAGTGGGCGGCGGAAGCAGCGGAAAAAATTAAAAAGAAGATGCCCGCGGTAGTGGCCAGAAGCGGGCACAAGATTCCCTATACGACAGAGAACGGGATTTTTGACGACTGGACGAAAAAGAATATCAACTGGTGGACCAACGGCTTTTGGGGCGGGATCTTATGGCAGTTGTATCATGCCACGGGAATGGAGCTTTATAAGGAGGCGGCTATTGAAAACGAGGAGAAGCTGGATGCCAATCTGCTGGATCCCTTTGGCATGGACCATGACAGCGGTTTCAAATGGCTGCCTACGGCGGTGGCGCATTACCGCGAAACGGGAGATGATAAGGCGTTCCGCAGGGGGTATCTGGCGGCGGAGAATCTGGCGGGACGTTACAATCCTGCAGGCGAGTACATCCGCGCGTGGAACGACCCTTGCGACGGAAAGGCGGCCGGGACGGCTATTATTGACTGTATGATGAACCTGCCCCTGCTGTATTGGGCTTATGAGGCCACAAAGGACCCGAGATTTTACCACATTGCAGTGAGACATGCAGACACGGTGATGAAATATTTTGTGAGGGAGGATTCCTCCGTCATCCATATCGCCGAGTTTGATCCGTTGACCGGGGAATTTCTTCGGTCTGTAGGAGGACAGGGATGCGGCCACGGAAGCTCGTGGACAAGGGGACAGGCGTGGGCCCTGTACGGCTTTACCCTGAGCTATCTCCACACGAATAAGGAGAAATATCTGCACCAGGCGGAAAGGATTGCAGACCGTTTTATAGAGCGGATCCCTGACAGCGGCTTCATTCCGGTAGATTTCTGCCAGCCTCAGGATTGTATCTGGGAGGATTCAACGGCGGCAGCCATTGCAGCCTGCGGCTTGTTAGAGCTGGCGAAGACAGCTACGGAAATGAAAAAGGAGAAGTATCGCAGCGCCGCTCTGGGGCTTTTAAAGCAGTTGTGCGAAAAGCGGTGCAATTTTTCGGAGGATGTGGATTACATATTGGAAAACTGTACGGCGGCCTACCATGATAAGGATCATAATTTTACGATCATCTATGGGGATTATTTTCTGATAGAGGCCCTGTTCAAGCTGACCGGGGAAGAGCTTTTTATCTGGTAGGATGCGTATGACGGAAGGGGAAGGTACATTATGAAATTTGAGCCGAAATATCTTGACTATACCTTGAGCCCCTATACGGGGATGACCCGGGAGAGCTGGCTGGATGCGGCAAAGTATATGCTGTCCGGCATTTTCCGGCATATAAAGGATAGGGAGCATCCGGTGGTGGTTCCCAGGCAGGAGACGAAGATTACATACCCTCATGCCGATTCGCCGGAGGGGATCAGAAAGGCGGAGAAAAAGGCGGAGATCTTTGAAGGACTGGCCCGTTCCTTTTTTATCGCGGCGCCCCTGATTCATGAGGAGGAAGGAGTGGAGGTGTGCGGCATAGGGCTGCGGGATTATTATAAGCATCAGGTGCTTAGAACCTGTACGCCGGGCGACCCTTACTGCGCCGGGACTTATGAAGAGCTTCAGAAGATGGCGGGCGGCACGGATCCGTTCCGCCCGTTCCAGCAGACGGTAGAAACCTGTGCTCTGGTGATCTGCCTGTGGATCTGCAAGGAGGAGCTGTGGGATACCTATACGAAAGAGGAAAAGGACGTAATCGCGGCCTTTCTCTCCAGCTTTGCCCATGCGAATACGGTGCCCCAGAATTGGCGTTTGTTTAATATGCTGGACATGGCGTTTCTGTATAACGAGGGATATGAGATTGACAGGAGGGTGATGTACGACCATGCCCAGGCGATACTGGAATATTATGCGGGGGACGGCTGGTATCGGGACGGACAGTGCTTTGATTATTATTCCTGCTGGGCGTTTAACGTGTATGCGCCGCTGTGGAACAGATGGTACGGCTATGAGCAGGAGCCCTATCTGGCGAAGGCATTTGAAGAGAATTCTAACCGTCTGATGGAAACCTACGGGGACTTTTTTGACAGGGACGGCTTTACGAATATGTGGGGCAGAAGCAATATTTACCGTTTTGCGGCGGTCAGCGCCTTTGACGGGAATCTGTATCTGGAAAATCCGGCAGTCAATCCAGGGATGGCAAGAAGGATCAGCTCGGGCGCTCTGCTACAGTTCCTGACAAGGGAGGACTTTCTGCGGGACGGTATCCCTACCATGGGATTTTATGGGCAGTTTTCGCCGCTTGTCCAGGGATATTCCTGTGCGGAATCTCCGTTTTGGATGGGCAAGGCATTCCTCTGCCTGCATTTTCCGAAGGAACATCTGTTCTGGACCGCGAGGGAGGAAGAGGGGACATGGGCCGCATTGAAAAAAGGGGAAATAAAAGAAACCGTGCTGGACGGGCCAGCTCTTGCTTTCACCAATCATGAAGGAAACGGGGAAACGATTTTGCGGACGGGAAAAGTGGTGAAGCTGCAGAATGATTTTCATGGCATGTGGAATTATTCCAAGCTGTCCTACAACACGAAATATCCATGGGAATCCACGCTGGAAATGAAGGTTATAAAAGGGCGTGGAGATTTCGAAAAGGGGGATGTGGAATCCCAGCAGTATGTGCTGAAGGATGTAAAAGGCGGCTACCGCTCTCTCTGCAACGCGACATTTTGGGCGGGCCAAAGAGACGGCGTGCTTTACCGCAGGCAATATTTTGATTACAACACGCATGTGGAAACGCACTGGATGCAGGGAATTTTTCTGGCGGATTTCCCGGTGGAAAACGGTCTGATGCGCGTAGATAAGCTAAAGCTGTTCCGGCGGCCTGTTATTTTGACCCTCGGCTCCTACGGCTTTCCGGATCATGATACGAAGATAACGGAGCTGCAGAAGGACGGCGCTAAAGCTATTGTGCTGAAGGGCTATGACGCCGTCGGCAGGCAGAAGCAACTGGCGATGACGGTATTCGGCGGCTTTATGGATATAGGGTGCATTGCAAGCCGGGGAAGCAATCCCGACTCCGAAAAATCCTTAGTAGCGTATGCTTCGGCGGACCTGAAGACACAGTATGACGGCTGTGAGCCTTATGTATTTATCTCCCAGACGATCACAAAGGAGAGCTACGAGGACTTTACGGAGGAAGAAATTTTTTCCGTGGACAGAATAGTGTATACGGACCGGGCAGGCTGCGGCACCTATGGACCCGTGGAGATTTTGATGAAAAACGGGACGAAAAAGGTAATCAGCTATACCGGAATAGAGGGAAATCTTGCCATATAGGCGGGGAGCGTATGAATGAAAGATTGCAGCCGGTATTTGGAGCAATATCTGGGGAAAATTTACCGCAGGGCAAAGGAACTGGCGGGAAAGGAAATGCCTGTCGTACAAAGAGAGCAGTATGAGGAATACTTTCGAACGGGAAACCGACTGCTATATGAAAGGGTTTATTTTGCGCGAAGGGAATTCCTGACGGTGTTCGGCTTGGCGGCGGCTTTATGGAGAGATTTCCGGCAGAATCCTCTGTTCAAGGAGGAGTGGGATTTTATCATGCAGTGCGGCGGAAGGCTGCTGGATATCGTGGAAGACATTTTGCGGGAACCTACCTGGGTGCTGCCTGCACATGGTTCCATGGAATGCTTTGACGGAAAGAAGCAGATGATCGATCTGTTTGCTGCAGAAACCGCGGGGAGCATAGGGGAAATCCTGTACTGCCTGAAGGAGTTTCCTTTTGAGGAATGTGAGGGGAAGCGTTTTGAGCAGTTGATCCTGTCTTATGCCGCCGCATGTGAAAAGAGGATACTTTCCGTATTTGAAGCGAAAGAGCCCTGTGACTGGTGGGAAGAAGCAAGGATGAACTGGGCAGCGGTCTGCGGTGCAAATGTGGTCTTGACTGCATATTATATGAGAAAGCTGGACGAAAAAAAGGTTTCCTGCCAAAGACTTCTTGCGGTTACGGAGAGGGTAAAGAAAACCCTGTCAGGTTACATTGAGGAGATCGAGCAGGAGGAAGTGTGCAGGGAGGGTGTGGGGTATTATCAATATGGTATGCAGTATTTTCTCACTGCTCATGAGATTTTTCACGACGTATTACCGGACACGCCATTCTCCCCATCCTTTGAAAATGCGGCGGCCTTTCTCCCGAAAATGTATCTCGGAGGCGGCAGATACGTGGGCTTTTCGGACTGTACTCCTGAGGTGAAGCTGAATATGGGAATGGCCTGCTATCTGAGCCGTTGCTATCCCGGTATCAGATGGAGCGCAGACTATGTGCAGCCTAAGCTGCTGTTG
>N._stephensi_709_foregut__coassemble_411_pt1 | contig 15805 bp, 11 predicted proteins | sample N__stephensi_709_foregut__metabat2_high_PE_003 | metagenome-assembled genome bin N | reverse complement strand
CCCGCCACAACCGTGGCAGCCAGCGGCACAAATCTCTTCCGGGAAAAGATTTTGCGCAAAGACACCGGCACAAACCCCAAACACACGAAGAACATCATGATCGTGGGGTAAAAATGGATGGTGAGGGATACCGCGAGGGAAAGACCGAACAGCAGAAGATTCTCGTCCCAATACCCCTTCGTCAGCTTCCCCCGAAATGCTCTCCTCTTTGTAGAACGCAGATACCGCACCAGAAAAGCGGCGCAGAGGAAGATAGACGGGAAACCGAATTCCTGGGGCAGCGTCCACTGTAATCTGGACATACTGATGACGGCGTTCGCCTGCATCACATCCAGCGTCAGAAAAGCCACAAGCACAAACATGGGAGTATATTTCCAGTGGAACACCTCTCTTAAGAACACCACAACAGACAGCATAAACACCACCACATGCACCGGCTGCAGGAACAGCATACAGCTATACATCCGAATACCGAACAGGACATGCAGACCGTAAATGACACAGTGCATTCCCTCCGGATAGACTCCCGCTGAAAATACCTTTCCCTGAAGCAGACCGTAAACCCAGGCGTTGTGAACATACATGTCACCGGCGCCAGGGGAGTAATTCTGAAAGATTCCGTAAGTGAAATAAATCATCCCGTAGACAAGAATAACGGAGAGCACCCCGCACTCCATCCAATGCCCCCGCAGATGGGAGCACAACATACGCCAAATACTGCCGACCCGTTTCCCGATACCGCTCAGGATATTGTGGCAGAACAGCTTGATCCCGTAGGTTCCGTTCAGGAGATGCTTGACATTTTTGGTCTCCTTTCCTCCCCAGCCCAGCCACTTTAAGACCTCAAGGGCAAAGGGGATGTAAAACAGTCCCCGCATCACCCATATATTCAGGATATGAAGCAGTCCGAGAGCAATGACAACAATATAGACCAATATGGGCTGGAAGGTGACGCAGAATCCGAACCAGAAGGTAACGGAACGTCCCCGCAGATATTTGCGCAGCACAACGGAAGGCCAGATAAACATGATAAAGATATATCCCGCCAATACCTTCATATATTCCGTTGCCCAGTACCAAGTTACCAATCTCTTATCTCTCCAATTCCCCGATTTTCGTTCTTCCGCTGTTGTCGGAATGGTTGGCAAAACGAATACCCGCTCCGTCCGGCCTTCGACTCCCCCGGACAAACATCTGCTTCTGTGTCAGCGGCACGCTGCAGGACAGCACCCTGCTCTCCCCGCTGTACCACTCTCTCCTCAGATCCTTCCCCTCCTGCTTTAATATCAGGTTCTCCCCGTCGCTGGTCTCCAGCCGGAATTCCGCCTCCCGGTAAAGAGAAGCAAAACCAGTATTCTCCACAGTGATCTCCAGTCTTCCACTCCGTCCGCCCCGCTCAGCCTTGAGCTGCACCTCCCGTATCACCAGCCGATAGCCCAAATGAGCTCCGATATAGTCATACAGGCTCCTGCCGTTCCATACATCCTGCCCCGTATGACGCCACTGTTTCCAAATCTCCAATATTTCAGGATCGTAAACCCTGTTCAGATAGGTCACATGCATCCGCCGCAGGACCGTCTCCACCAGCTCGGGAGTCAACTGCTCCTGATATTCCTCCCCGTACACTGCCTCGCCTCCGTTGGGTACGCTGCGGCAAAGCTCCTCCTCAAAGGCAAGCTCCTCCTCCCTGTTCCAGGCTTCCCCCCAGCCGTTAGCCCGGCTTAACGTTCCGAAGGTCCCCATATGGCTTGCGGAGGCGAAGATAGCGTCGTCAAACAGTCCCATGTCCGGCGTGCCGCTTTTCCTGCCCTGGGACTCCCCGTGAAGCTGCCGCCAATAGACAGGACGCCGCACTGCCCCGTAAGCTGCCCCTGGCATATTCTCCCGGAGGATCGTCCAAAGCTCCTTCCGCTTCCTTTCATCCTGAAACCGCGTCGTGTGCATTTCTCCCCAGTTGCCGATCAGCAGCCCCTGATAAATAAAGACGTGTTCCCCATGGTCCCGCAGCAGCTCTCCCACCTGCTCCATATGCTCCCTGACCTGATCCCAGAAAAAGGGCTCCCGCTCCAGGGCCTTTCCCTCATGATCGTAAGCCACCCGAAGGATCACATCGTAACCGTTTCTCCCGAAAAAATCCAAAATACGCTCCATCCTGCCCAGGGCGTCCCGATCCAGCTTCCGATCTCGATATCCTCCGATATCCAGGAACACAAGCGCCAGCGTCTCCTTTCTGTCCAGACACCACTCCAGCTCTCCGAAATCTGGCTCCTGATCCGCCGCAAACCGATAAATCTGATACCATCCTCTACAGGGATTGCTCACGTCCTCCGGGCGCTCCGTCAGATCCTCCGCCTTGAAATTCCACCCCGAACTGCCTCTGCCCAAGCCGCGTAAGAATCTCATTTCCGTACTCCTCCCGACACCGGCTCTGCAGCGCCCGTCCTTAGCTTCTCCGCCTTGAACAGTCTGATCCGCATCCAGACAGCTATGATAGAATAGACCATGCGGAACATATAGACCACCGGCCTGAGACCCCGGTGCATACTGACGCCCCCTCGCCTGGCGTGCATGACCGCAGGCACCTCCTCCACCCGAAAGCCCAGCAGAAGCATCTGCATGATCATGTTGGCATCCGGATACTGGTCATCGAAATTCTGATATCGTGAATAATAGGAGAAAGCCCGCCTGCTCAAGCCCTGGAGCCCTGTGGTGGGATCTTGTATCCTCCTGCCGGAACCGAGCCTGATCAGAATCCGGAAGAACTGATAGGCGATCCGCTTGGCAAAGGACACGGGAAAGGTCTGGCTTCCCTCCACAAACCGGGAGCCCAGGACAATGTCAGGCCTGCCATCCCCGTCGTTTCCCAGCTTCAGCCTGTCATAGATTCCGCGAATATTACAGGCGTCATGCTGCCCGTCCGCGTCCATCTGGATCACATAATCATACCCCTGTCTGTCGGCATATTTGTACCCTACCTGCAGCCCGCTTCCATAGCCCATATTATAGATATGAGTCACCATCTGACAGCCATGCTCCCTGACGATCTCCGCCGTCCGGTCCTCCGAGGCGTCATTCATGACCAGCACATCCGCCCATTCCGTGACCCCGCAGGCTTCCAGACCGTCAAGTGTAACGCCTATATCGTTCTCCTCGTTGTAAGCAGGAATGATGATCAACAGATCCTTGCGCCCGTCTTTCCCCATGTATCTTCCCCCAGCCTTTCCTCGTCTCTCGCCGTCCGACCCTCTGTTTTACCTTCTCCTTAGCTCTCCTGTGCCAGCTCCAGCAGCTTATCCATCTTCCCGTTCTCCTCAAAGGAACGCCTTCCTGCCCCGTGCCCCAGACGTTCCCGCAGAGCGGCGTCATGAACGAGTGTCTGAATCCCCTCTGCGATCCCCTCCGGCGTCAGCCGGCAGAGCAGCCCGTCCACTCCCTGTTCCACCTGTTCCCGGTTGCCGCTGCAGTCCGAGACCAGAATCGCCTTCTCCAGGATCTGTGCCTCCTGTATAGCAATGCTCTTCCCCTCAAAGCGTGTGGCGTGAACATAAATATCCGCCTGGGCAAAATAGGGATAGGGATTCCGCACAGCCCCCAGCAGCAGAAAATCCTCCTCCAACCCCAGCTTCCTTCTCTTCTCCTCCAGGGCGCTCCTCTGATCTCCCTCCCCCAGCACATACCAGCGCACCTGCTCTCCGCGCTCCTTCAACAGGCTCATGGCGTCCAGGGCGATATCGTAGGCCTTCTGGGCAGTCAGACGGCCCACCGTCAGAATCCGCAGTCCCTGAAAGTCATCTGCGAAGCCGCCGGGCAGCGCTGCTTTCCTGCGGATTTCCTCCGGATCCAGGAGATTATGAAATACGAAACACTTCTCCCCGCACTCGGGATATGCCTGTTCAAAGGCTGTCTTCACCTCATCCGACACTGCGAATATCCTGTCGTACCCCAGATAACAATCCCGATCCAGCGCCCTGTTGTAGCCCGCCCTTCCGTAGTCCACATGGACGAAAGCAGCTTTTCGTCCGGCTCTCACATGATCCGCCACATAGTAGGCGGAGCCCCCCTCCAAAAAGGCCACGGCAAGATCGTACTCCTCCTCAAAGCGCTGTCCCCCATCCGACAGCAGCCGCCAGAGAAGCTTATCCGTCTGGATCCTTTTTCTCGCTGCCATAGCGAAAAAATGACGCAGCAGATAGGGAAACAGCCGGAAGACGGTGCCTCTGCGGAAGGCTGCGCTCATGACCCGCCGAACCATCTGTTTCCTGCCCTCCCCGCTCAGGACAGGTTTATCGCAAAATGTATTGTTCAGGAGCCTGACATACTCCGGAAGCTCCTGCACCATCTCCCCTTGCCCCATCAACACATAGAGGGAGATCTGATAACTTCCGGGATCGATCCGTCGGAGGAGATTCAGCAGCGCCGTCTCCGCCCCCGCCTGTCCCAGGGTGTTGATCACAAACAAAAGCTTCTTCATACGGATTGCTCCTTCACCTGCTCAGACAGCTCCTCCAGCTTTTTCCAAAGCTCCTCCTTCTCCCAGTTCAACAGGGAGACCTGCATGGCAAGCTCCTGACTCCTGCGCATCAGCTCGGAAACCTTTGCGCTGAGGAAGAAGGCAATGTAGATCACCGCAAAGCCCACCAGCAGCACCAGGAACATACCCGTGACGCTGATATAACGGTTCCACAGGGTAGGCCGTAAAAGTATCCCCGCCAGGATCAATACCACGCTGATAATCCCCCAGGTCAGACAAAAAGGCTCTGTCATCCTCTTCCTGGCAAGGGAGGAAAGTGTAATTCCCAAAAGCACCACCCCGCTGAAGCATATAATGATTCTCAGTATATCTCCTGTCTCCATACCGTTCCTTCCCCATTTCCCCGCTGTTGCGGCGCTATTTCACAGCAGATACGCTCTGCTGTTCCGATGCCCTGCGGCTCTTTTTCCTGCCGCCTGTCCTCTTTTCCTTCTCGACATTGCTAACTACACCGCTCCTGATCCCCGTCCCTCTGACATACACCAGGTTGGAGGGCTTTCTCCCCTTTCCCCGCTTCAGGATATTGCCGTGGCAGAAAATATGAACATCCAGATTCTTCTCCATCCTGCGCAACCGCATATATGCCACCACCCATCCGGCGAAAGAGCCTGCCGACATGCCCGCCCCGAACCAGAGGGGCGTGGTCCTGCTGGAAATGACGGTTCCCACAAGTGTCACCGTGAAAAAGGTCAGGGAGGTCAACAGCGCCCCTGCCATATCGTTGTAATAGTACAGGAAGATGATGGCGGAATACATGACAAACAAAATAAAGTATCCGGCCGCCAGGCAGGGATATATCCTCATGATCTGTCCGCCAAAGCCGATTCTAGGCAGCATGACCGTAAAGATAAAGAAAAGGATCACAGACACAATAAACTGCAGACGCACCAGGCTCATCAGCTCCTCCGCCAACTGCCCGAACATCATCTTTTTCGCATTTTCAATATCTACGCCCCTTCCGCCGATGACAGCCTCGGAATAGGCTTTATACCGCTCATGGAAGTGCATTTCAACCCTGGTGATAAAAATCATCGAGGCGGAAATATTCGTGAGCATAGCGAGGCAGGTAGCCATATCATAAGTAGGCATACAGACAAACCCTCCCTGCACCTCCATGCGCATATCCGTAGACCAGAAGACAAAATTATGGACATACATGCCAAGGGTATACAGGAAATTGATGATGACCAACTGCCAGCGGCTCTTAAAATATCGCAGAACCTCTCTGTATCTCCCGCTGTTTTCCCGGAAGTAGCTCTTGATCAGCGCAAGCTCAAGGCAGGCGATGACCAGAAATCCCACATCCAGAGAAATGAGCATACTGTAGATCACATCCCAATGAAATCCCCATACCAGCAGCATCGACAGCAGCACCGTGACCAGCATCCCCAACAGGAAAAAGCCTGAGATCTTCCTGTAGTCCTTACAGATCGACAGGAACAGCATGGAATAGAACACCAGCACCAGACACATGAATCCGCAGTACCCCGCGAACACATAGAACAGCTCCAGCTTTTCCACCACATACGCCCTGATACAGAAGGGCAGCCCCACGATACAGCTAAACACGACGTTCAGCAGCAGCCCCACATAGTAACAGGGCAGGATATCCTCATAGGTCTCATTGTAGATCACATCCGAGAGATACTTGGACAGCACCGCGTTAAAGGGTGCGGCCGTCAACATGGAAAAGATAAATATGTACAGCACCGTACAGGAATACACCTCCCTGGGCGCATATTCCAGCTTGGAGTACCCCAGGAGCTGCTGCATGAGGAACACCGCCCCGATCACAAGGAACATAGGGGCAACGGTGATCATGGCGCTGTAGCCGAAGCCTACCAGGTTTGTAGTAATCGTATTTTTACTGAATATTCGGTTTAATCTGACGCCAATTCCGGCCATATCTTAATCCTCCGCATCCAGATCCTCTATATCATAATCCTCCGCCAGCCTGCCTGTGCTGTCAAAATCCTCCAGATCAAAGATTTCCAGATCAAAATCATCCGACTCCAACAATTCTGAGCTCTCCGTACTCCGATCCGGCGTTACCGCAGCCTCCTCCGTCTTAGAAGCATCTGCGGCCTGCTCTTTCTCCATCGGGACATCCCGGCCATAGTCCTCTCCGCCGTAGTCCTCCGTGCCATACCCGTCAGCATCCTCCGTCCCCGGCCACAGCTTTCCGTATTCCCAGCCTATCCTCATATAAAGCTGCCTGTAGGTCTCTATGAGCTGGCTCAACTGATAGCGCTGCTTTGCCCTGGCGTACCCGCTCTCCCCCATGGCCTTCCTCTGCTCTTCCGACCGGGCAAGCTCACGGATGGCCGCGGTGATCTCCTCCACATTCATGATATGGGTCAGGATACCGGCGGTTCCCGCATCGTCTCCGTCCCCGTAGATCAGCCCCCGACAGTCCCCCACATCCGTGGCGATCACAGGCTTTTTCGCCGCATAGCCCTCCAGGATCGTAAGGGGCTGGCCTTCGCTGATGCTGGTCAATATGGTAAAATCCATCCGGCCCAGATACTCCGTTACGTTGATCCGCCCGGTAAAGACCACATCCTTGACCCGCATGGCCTCCACCAGTTGGAAGCACTCCTCCGCATACTCCTTATCCTCATCCACTGGCCCCATGATCCATAACTTCAAAGAAGGATTCTGCTCCTTCGCAAAGGCGAAAGCCCTGATCATGGTCTTGACGTCCTTGATGGGCGTTACCCGGAGCACCGCGCCGATATTGATAAATCCCTCGTCCTCCGGCTGCTTCCCCGGCAGATCCGCAAAACGGCTCATATCGATACCGTTCGGCGTTACCAGAGTCTTCTCTTCCGGACAGCCCAGGCCGAGCTGTAGCTGCCTTGCCCGCTCATAGAGACATGTGACCGTATCCGCTCTGTCGTAGGCCAGACGCGACATTTTTCGAAACTGGTCGATCCACACGTTTTTATAAATGCCCTCTACCCAACTGGCCTTCAGCAGCTCCTCCTCACGCTCTCTTGTGTAGATGCCGTGCTCGGAGATCAAAAGGCCGCTCCGATAGAAATACTTTGCCATGCTCCCCAGCACCCCCGCATACCCGGTAGCTACGCAGTGGTAGATGTCCGCTTTGGGGAGCTCGGTCTGCAGGATCAGAAAGAGGGGCATGTAGATGGAGCGCATGGTCCAGAGGAAGTCCGAAAACACGATCATGGGATACCGCCTTCGGTAGCACTCCTGTACGATCCTCAGAAAATCCGCCCCCATCAGCAGATCGTCCACGGAAAAGCGCTTTTTCTGAAACATGGTGAACACTGTGTCCCAGTCCACATCCTCGTCCATCAGAATACTCCGCAGGGCCTGATACTCCTTCTTGTTCAACTGGGTACGCCTGCCGCTCTTTACCTTGTGTCCCCAGTCATAATCCTCCAGATAAGCCTCATATACCTCTGACACGTTATCTGGCAGCTCATATACGAATTTCCCGCTCTGGTCCCGGTTAGACACAATGGCCAGCACTACGAACTCCACCTGCGGAAATGCCTTTATCATACTGTTGATCCAACTGGATACCCCTCCCACCACATAGGGGTAACAGCCCTCCGCCACGATACATATTCTCACGACTATACCCCTTTCGTGTCTTCCGTCATCCGAACCTTCCTCCCGCCGTCAGCCTTCTCCTCTCAGTTCGAAAAGATAAAATCGGTTTGTCCAGCCTTTCCCCCGAGACGAATCTGCACCACAGCCTCCGTCGTATGGAGCAGATAAGCGCCCTCCTCCAGCATACGGTACTCGCCGCCCTGCATATCTTCCACGGTCTCCTCGTGGGTCCTCAGGAGGAACCAGGCTTCCCCGACGTTTTCTACATTCATCGTGATGGTGTCTCCCTGTCTGCTCTGGGAATACTCCAGATTCAACAGGCTCCGCACCCGCCCGTCGCTCTCCGTCAGGGTCGTGCAGTCGAAGCCGCCCCGCTCTCCCCAGTAACTCCCCACGTTGCTGGCCAGATGATCAAAATACTTCTCCCATCGATCTTCCTCCGTCGTGGGCCACAGCGCCGGCTTCATGTCCATCAGCCAGTTGGAATACCCCAGCGCCGTCTCAAGACATCTCCTGTTCAGATCCGTAGAATAAGAGTATTCATTGGCGTCCGCCGTGAGACTCTGTACGGTGATGCCGTCGTTGTAATAACCGATCAGGCTCTCTCCTCGCCGGTAATTTGTCACCACAGTCCTGACATCCGGCAATCGCCCGCCGTCCAGCAGGATCTTCTCGTCATACTCCAGCGCATATCCGGCATAAAAGGCCGAGAATTGATAGGGAATACCGCTGTGATCCCAGAAGTTCTGATCCCGGGCCATTTTCTCCGCCACCGTGATACCCGGCGCATAGTCGAAGCTCTGTCCGGCTTCCCCGTCTATCTCCTTGAGCTGCTGCAGAAGGAACACCAGATCCTTCTCCGTAGGCTCCTCGTCATCCCTGTAGTTATATTGGGTCAGGAAAAAACAGGTAAGCTTCCGTTCATTTGTCTCCGCCATGGCGGCTATACTCGGCCACATGACGTCCTGCTGGAAGGCGCTGGGGCTCCTGCTGTAAAACTCCCTGATCTTGTCACCGTTCTCCTCCGCCAGCCCGGGATAATTGGTCACAGAGACGTTTTGCGCATTCACCACGGGATAAATGGAATAATCCTGCATCTCATAGACAAAGCCGTCCAGGAACCCCAATGCCGACACCTGTGTCATGTAGGACCCGTTCACCGCATAGATAAAGGTCCCGTTATAATTGTTCCGCCACATCACAGGCGGAAATTCCTCCCGCTCCTCCATGTTTTCGTCCAGCAGGCCGGTTATGTACACCTTGGTGCCCCTTCCGAGCTTGTACCAGGGCATTTCCAGCTCCAGATCCTGCATTTCCTCGTCTCCCTCATGGAAGATCTTGTATGTCACACCGCCTCCCAGCAGAAAACCCGGGAAAATCTGGATTCCCTCCACCGTCTTGGCCGAGGATGCCACAAGGGAAATTCCAAGCATATTTTTCAGTTCGTCGCTGGCCCTGATATCCGTGACAAAGGGGATCCGCAGGAAGACCATATCCACCCCTGTATCGGTCAGCTTCACCAGCGCCTCCTCCTGCTCCGGCAGATCCAACAGCAGGCCGTCGAGCAGGAGCAGCTCCGTCTCCCCGCTCCGGGCCAGCTCACTCATTTGCTCCAGGCTGTCCGCATAAGCTATGCTGCGCTTTGTGTAACGGCACCACTGCTCTATCACATTGGCCATCTCCGTACCGCGCTCCCCAAAGAACAGTACATCCGGCGTCTCCGTCTCCGGGGCCGTCCACCTCTCTGCCCCCGACAGGACGACCTCAGCCGCATATTCATTTCTGTCATATGGATTCTCGCTCTCTTTCACAAGCTGAAAGAACGGGAACATAAAAAACAGTACCGCCATAATAGCGCATATACTGAAAAAATTTCGAAAAGATACCATCCTGTCCCTTTCTCTCCATTCATTGAAATACCCGGATCAACTCCAGTGTCTCATGATCCAGCACCACCGCCGAACGCTTCAGTTCCTCGATCACCTCAAAGAATTTTCTCTTCTGTCCGCTGTTAAAGTACAGCTTCAGCAGGCAGGAGAAGGTGGCAAGCGTATTGGGGTAATGATACTCCGCCCTCTCGCACCACTTCTCGCAGTTATCATAATCCTCCTGCTCCAGAAAACGCAGGCTGATCGCCTCATACCGCGCGCTAGTCATCCGAGTGCGGTCCTTCGCGTACAGCAGCTCGCACAGCTCGTCCATGATTCCCACATACCTGTTCTGCTCCAAATCGGAAAATACATGCTGTACCAACACAAGGTTCATATAATCCACCAATACCTCCGCCAGCTCCAACTGCTCCGGCGGCTCTTCCATAATGGTGTTATACTGATCCTGCACCCTGGCTCTGAAATCTCCCAGCGCATCCTGCAGTACGCTGGCCGCGTAATGGGATGTCTCCGTATCCTCGCTGTTCAGCGCGAGCATGATAGATGCAAGGGACTGCTGGATATCTCCGCGCACCACATTCATCATAAGTCCCCTGAGGCTGTCCGTATCGGTAATCTCGATGGCCTCCTCCAGAGGCACCATATTGCTCTCCCGCTCTTCCTCGGCGTGAATAAAGGTCCGCTTTCTCTCCTTGCTGAAGACCACGTCCTCCAGGCTCACGGGATCGGAAAAGAAGATCAGATAAAGGAGATGGGCGATAACTAGGAACAACGGCCCTGCCAGAGGACAGAGCAGCATAACCAGCACCTTTATCATACAGCTTCGGCTCTTAGCCCTCTTCCGGAACATATTCCAGAGCAGATACAGCAGGACGATCAGCAAATTTGCCCCCAGCAGCATCCAAAATAGGGATATATTATTCTGCACTGTCGTCACCCCCGCTTATCCGTTCTCGACTATCCTGCTCTCATACCCAAGCTCCGAGAATCGCCGGATAACGTAATCGGCATCCTTGCCGCTGGTATTGGCAAGCAGGGCGTACAGTCCGCCGTCCTCCAGGGTTCCTATGTAATCCGATTGCCGAAGCTTCCCCGACAGGCTGCTCGCCGCGTTCATATAGTCGGCCTCCTCCGCCTGCACCGACAACAGGGTACATTCCGTCAGCCCCCTGCTGCGGGCCGTCAAATATGCGTCCACCAAAGCCTGGAACGCGTCCGTCTTCAGGGTCTGCGTCCCCGCCACGTGCCGTTGCTCCTCGAGAGCGTCCAGATAACGGTTCGCCCGCAGCACCGCGTTCTGGATCAGCGCGCTGATGACCACAAGCTGGTTCGCCTGACCCAGGGTCATCCTCTCCCAGGGAATTCCCCACACCATAATGATCATCTGCATCTCGTCGCCATCAAAAATGGCATTGGCCATCAGCGGAAAATTCTCATCCATCTTACGGTTGATGAACACCTTCCGACGAGATAGCGTCTCATACAGCTCCCCCATGTTCGTATACTGGATGGAAGCACCCAACTGCCTGGCTTTTGTGGAGGTGGAAGAAAACAGCCTGGCGTAAGCCCTGTTCGACACCGTATAGATGGCTACATCCTTGCTCCGCAAAAGTTTTGAAAGCATTTCTGCCGCATAGAACAGCACCTCCTCCGGGCTGTACTGATCCAGTGCGGAGGTAATGCTGTATATCTTACCGACGCTGTCGCTCTGGTTCACGATCTGGGTCTCCAGAGCGGCCTTTACCCGGACGTTACTGCTGTTGATATCCTGAATATCCGAGAGCTGCCTGTCCAGAAACTCTTTCTCATCCTTGCTCTCTATCTTCAGCTTTCCGATCTGATCCCGCATGTAGCCCACCACAAGCCCCAGGATAAACAACTGTGCGATCCACACATATGTATTGGTGTCCAGCATGACCTCGAAGGCCGATCGTTCGTACATCTGGCGGAAACAATACCCCGCCACCGAAAGCACCGCGGAAAAGGTGGCCTGATGCTGGCCGTAGACAATGGCGAACAGCAGAACGTACAGCAGGAAAAAGTCAAGCTTCGCAAAATATTCGCTACCCACCGTGCGGTTGTTCAGCATGAAGAAGGGAATGAACAACACCACATTTTCCACAAACGGAATCAGCGTCCTGACAAGCCAGCTCAGCCTGTCCTTGACCTTGGCCTTCAGGGATTGACTCTCTTCCTCGTCATTTAAGAATACATGGGACTTCTTTTTCATCTGCGCCACGATCTTTGCGACCGTGTCCTTCGGCTCGCAGAAAAACGGATTGCCGAATTCGCTCTCATACGCGGCGCCCGACAGAATGACCCTGTCCTCCTGCCCCGCCGTGGAGACCAGCTCCAGGGGATCCCCCCAGGCCTGGCAGATCATTTCCGCCAGAGACAGCTCCGTCAGCTCCCTTGCAGAGGATATGTTATAGAGAGAGCTCTTATGCTCCTTACACATTGCCAGACGGTGAATAAACTCCACCGCATCCGTCACGTAGAGAAGGGAAAACACATGCTTCTCCCGCACGGTAATATGCTTCTTTTCCAACGCTTCAAGACACATGCGGCTGCAGATATCCTTGATGTCCCTGCGGCCCTCCGGTATCCCGTACATGCGGTCCATGCGGAGAACCATGATGTCCTTTCCGCGGCTCCGCCTGTAATTCTCGCACATCTCTTCCCCCTGCGACCAGACCATGGCAGGAATCCCCTCCGGCGTCACCGGCTCCGTCTCCGTAATATTCTCCGGATAATGCTCTCCGTACACCTCCTGGGTAGAGAGATAGAGAAATCTCCCGTCCGTGTACTGCGAGTACGCCATCAGAATGTTCATCAGGCTGTTAGAATAGCGCACCGCCTCCCGCTCCATGCCCTCTCCGACCCACTTGAAATTCGTATCGTAAGCTCCCAGGAATATAGTAAGCTCCGGCTGGACGCTCTCGAATATCTCCTTCAGGCTGTCGCTCTCATAGGCGAAATTATATTTTTCAAACACATGTTGATAGGAAGCCCGCCCGTAGCGGTCCCCTGTCAGCAGAGAGATCCTGTGCCCCTCCTTGTTGAATTTGATGATCAGATTGTTCATTAAATTTCCGGCGCCGCCAATCAGCAAAATATTCATACATCACACCCCTGCATACCGCGGACATTTATCTGCGGTACAGTCTTCACCCAATCTTTATCCCCTGTGTCTCCAAACCGACTATAAAATCCCTCACATCCTTCAGCGCGCTTTCCTGATCCAACTGATACCTGTCGCAGAGCACATCCGCGGCCGCTTCCTCCTCCACACCGTCGCTCAGTAGCTCCCAGAGCTCCGCTCCTGCCTCGTTCAGCGAAAGCGGTGTCTTCCGGCTCCCCGCCCTCTGCTCCATATCAAGCAGCCAATATGTTCCCGCCGCATGTCTTAGCTGCCACCGTTCGCGCTCCAATATCCTTCTCTCCGCCACGCCCGTTCTCCGATTTCTTTTTTCTCTAAGTAACATTATAACATATATTTACTATTTTGCAACTTTTCTAAGGAAGGCTTTACAAGCTGCTATCTTGCAGCTTGTCCGTGCTTGACACTTTCTCTGCTGCTCCCTGCGCTAGCCGATCAATTCATGCAGCTTGCGCACCGCCTTGTCGATTCCGCCCACCTCGTCGATAATTCCGTGCTTCACCGCCTCCTCCCCAACGAGTATGGTCCCCATATCCTTTGTCAGTACCCCCGTCTCCATCATCATCTGCTCCAGCTTCTGCTTGTCCGCCTTGCAATGATTACAGATAAAGCCCGTGATCCTGTCCTGGATCAGTTTAAAATAATCGAAGGTCTGACGCACCCCGATCACCATGCCGTTCATCCGTACCGGATGGATGACCATGGTGCCCGTAGGAACGATATAGGAATAATCCGTACTCACCGCAATGGGAATGCCGATGGAATGGCTTCCGCCAAGCACCAGTGAGACCGTGGGTTTGCTTAAAGAAGCAATCATTTCCGCAATGGCCAGCCCCGCCTCCACGTCACCTCCCATGGTGTTCAGCAGCACCAATACCCCACGGATGGTACTGCTGTCCTCAATGGCGGCCAGGCTTGGCAGAATATGTTCATACTTCGTTGTCTTGGAATTGTTGCTTAAGTTGTCATGTCCCTCGATTTCCCCGATAATGGAGATCAGGTGAATGTCGTCCATCTGCTTATTCTCATCCAGCGTCACCTGCCCGGTCTTCTCGATCCTCTCGTCCCGATGCTGCTCTTTTTCTATCTGCGTGCCCTTCTTCTCTTCCGACATATCTCCTCCTGTTCCGACGCGCTTACCCTGCGCCATCCTTTTCACCCCGTCCGCCGCTTCTGCGGCACATTTCCTCTGCACGAGCCCGTGTACAACAATTCAGGGAGCGCCATATCACAGCGCTCCCTTTTCAGTATCTCCCCATTCCGATAAAACTATTCGAAAAACATGGCCGTTCGGCCATTCCATGTCAAGAATATAAACACGTTTGACCATAAACTGGCCGCCGGGCGCGGGTCTCTGTGGAACACACTTTGCGCGATGTTGAGACGAGACCTGCGCGATGCGGAGGCGGCACTCCGCATTGCGCGTCCGGGCTCGCCGGAATGCCCTTCGCGCCGTGTGTTCCGCAGAGATCCGCGCCCGGCGGCCGTCACCTCTGGAAGAATCAAATATCAAAATCATCCGCATCATCCACATCCAGGTCAAAATCATCCTGCCCCGCACCCACCTTCACGCGATAATCCAGCTTCTTCGGCACATGCTTTTTCGGCAAGGGCAGCGGATTCTCGATCAACTCCACCGGCTTATCAGACGTCTCCTTCCCGGACTCCGCTTCCGCCGGTTCCTGCTTCTCCTCCGAATCCTTAACCGTCTCCTCCCCAGCTTTGCCGGACTCTTCCTCGCCCTTGGTTTCCGCAGGTACTTGCTCTTCCCCAGCCTTCGTCTCCGCCGGATTCTGCTCCTCCGCAGAATCCTTGGCCGTCTCCTCTACGCCCTTGCTCACCCCGCTCTTCACTTCCACTGACTCCTGCCCCTCCTCCGATATCTTAGCCGTCTCTTCCCCGATTCCGTTTTCTCCAACCTCCGGTTGAACCAGCCCGGGCTCCCAGCGGACACAAGCCTCCACAGCCACCCCCGCCATCATCGTCAGCACTAGATAACCATACAGCCCTACAGGCACCTCCCGGGAAAAGACCCCGAAACAGCCTGCCGCCACCAGAGTCCCCAGCACCAGCACCCAGGAAGACATGTAATCGTTCCTCTTGCTCCTGAAGAACGCAAACACCCCCAATACAAGCACGCAAAACAGCGCAATAAATTCCGTCAACATCTCCCGCTCCAGAAGCAGTACAGGAGCCTGGAAATCCCCCGGCTGATACATCCGAAGCCAGGCGGATAACACACCTGCGAACTGCTTTCCGCTGAACCGTGCATCGAGCATACACATGCCACAAAAGCCTACCACCGCTCCCGCTGCAAAAAGAAGCAGCCGCAGGAGCCTTCTCCCCTTTCCGGTATCTTCCTCCTGCTGACGGAGAAAAGTTCCCGTCGCGACCAAGAGTAAAAGACAGCCCGCCACATCCAGATAACACACTACAGCGATCAGTATTCCCGTCCCAACGTACCACCCCGGACTCCTGATCTCCGCAGCGCTCACAGAAATCAACAGCAACATCAATGCCCATAGAAACAGATACAGCATTGCAGGCGACAAGATCACTGTTTCCCCCATGAGATAAAAAGAAAAGACATGAAACGCCAGAGTCACAAGCGCCGCAAGATTCCCTGCCAGCCGTCTCACTGCCAGG
>N._stephensi_709_foregut__coassemble_410_pt1 | contig 15854 bp, 10 predicted proteins | sample N__stephensi_709_foregut__metabat2_high_PE_003 | metagenome-assembled genome bin N | reverse complement strand
TGCGTTGCCGGATATGGCGGTCACAGCCGTCGTCTGCATGGACAACGCAGAGGAAAGCGGCGGCATTACACGGATCCCTGTGATAGAATTTATTCAGGGGGAAGAAAGTCTGGGAAATAACAGTGCCTATATCTTGGACAGAATATGCGGAGACGAGGCTGTATTTGTGATTGCCAGCGGGGACAGGTTTGAGGACTTATCGGAAACCAAAGTCTTAAGGAATCGGATTGAAAATATGTATGGCTATGACAACATGTTGTTGACGGACTATATGGCTTATGGCTGGGCCGGTTCCTATCTGGACTACATAAGCATCCTATATGGCATGGATGTGAAGAAGGCGGTGGAGACGGAGTCAGAGTGCCGCTTTTCCGTAGTGATACCGGCCCGCAACTCTGCAAGAACCTTGGAGCACACGCTGCGAACCTGCCTGAACCAGCGCTACAAGGGGTACTTCGAAGTGATCATCAGTGACAATTCCATTGAAGGGAATACGGAGGTTCAGGAGTTCTGCAAGCGAATAGAGGACAGGCGCGTCCGGTACTGTAAGACGCCCCGGGAACTATCACTGGCGAAAAGTTTTGAGTATGCCTTTCTTCAGGCCAAAGGGGAATATATTTTTTCCCTGGGGGCGGACGATGCCATGTTGCCTTGGACTTTGGAGATCTGGGACAAGGTCATCAGGGGATATCCGAAGGAGGAAATTTTTCTCTGGGACAGAGGGTTCTATGCTTGGCCTGGGTTTAACGAGGGACAGCAACACCAATTTGCCATTCCGGGAAGATACAGGAAGGATGCTATTAAGTGTGGAAAACTGGAGTCAATGCCGTACTTGGCTTTAGCGTTAGAGGAACCCCAAAACATGTATTTGCTTCCTACGTTATATATTAATTCCGGATTCAAGCGCAGTTTTATAGGGACGCTTCTGAAAGAGACAGGTCGGCTGTGGGATGGTTCTTCCCAGGATATATATATGGGCGTAGTGATTTCCGCTATAAAGAGGAATATCGTTAAGATAGATTACCCGTTAGCCATCGCTGGGATGTCCTCAGGCTCAGCGGGAGTGGTTTCGGCTTCCGCGATAAAGAATGTGTCGGCGGGCAGAACGGCCAAAAGCAAGGATAGAAATTTGACATATGTCTATGCGAGATCAAGGGTGGAGTGCCTGATACCAAAGCCGGCAAAGGATGTATCTGTCCTTTACAGCGCCGTACTCCGTGCGGTGAAGCGTGGGTTGCTGCCGGAGCATTATCTGGAGGATGTATTTGACTGGAGGAGATGGTTTCTGAACTGTATGTTAGCGTGGGATATCAGGGATTATCGGTATGATCTTGAACTCCGTTGGGCACGGTGCACGGCGAAGCGGTGTGGTGAGGAATTACTGGAGTGGTTTGAGGAGACTGTCTACAAGATGGCGCATACGCCTTTGCTGCTTATCGAGGAGAAGAAAAAGGAAAGGACATACCAAGAAGCAGATACAGAGGAGGGCAGGGTATTAGACGCATCAAAATATGGGGTGAAGAATGTATACGATGCCAGCCTGTTGTTTGAGGAACTGCTGGAGGGGTAGTCACAAAAAGGAAGAATGACGTAATATAAATGTAAAGAGGGAAGGATGCGGAGCACAATGAGGCAGGAAATGCTTGAAGGAATCATAGATATTCTGCAGACACTACAGGACGCAGCAAAGCAACTGCAGGCGGCATATACGTCGGAAAACCTTCAGATGTTCGAAATGCTGGGCGGGGAACTCCTCAATGGGATCGAGTCTGTAGGGGAGATTGCCCGACAGTGCAAGGAGGACGCAGCCTGTGAACGTCTGGGGAAAGCCTGTATCTGTGCAGCCGATTCGTTGAAGGATATTATGCAGCTTGTACGGCGCAATCCGGGAGAAGTAGCGTGGAAGCTGGAGTGCGAACTGCTTATGATCCTGGAAAATATGGCGTTGGAGTTCTATTACTGGGAGTTGGTCAACGAGCATCCGGAAAGGATGGAGGAGTTCCGCCGACAGATGATGAAGACGGGATATTTTTACAGGCTGGAACAGCCCGTGGAGGAGCGGGTATATGCCTGTGATCTGTCTATCCAGGTGATAGGATATAATCATTTGGATGTCACAAAAAAATGTACGCAGAGTCTTCTTGCAAATCTGCCCAAAGACGTTTCCTATGAGTTGGTTCTGTTTAATCACGGCTCGGATGATGGTACCAGGGAGTTCTTTGAAAGTATAGAGGGCGCCCATGTGATCAACCTGACAATCAACAGAGCCTTTGTGACGCAGACAAACCGTGCCATGCGGGGCAAATACAGCCTCTATATCAGTAATGATGTCTTTGTAGGGGGGAATGCCATTGATAATATGTACAGAGCGATTGCGGCACATGATGACTACGGCTGGATCGTCCCTACTACTCCAAATGTCAGTAATTGTCAGACAATCCCTGCTAATTATCATGACGAGGAAGGCTTTCTGGCTTTTGTACAGCGAAATAATATTTATGACGAGAGACGTCATGAGGTGAGAACAAGGCTTTGTAATCCTGTTACTATGATACGGACGGATGACTACAGCCAATTTCAGATGGATTTTTATGAACAAATATACTGCGTACCTAATATTTCGTCTTTTCCGGATGATAAGATGTCCCTGTGGATGCGGCGGCACGGATATAAAAGCATATTGGCGAAGGACGCCTATTGCCATCACGTGGGCTCTGTAACCCTCAAAAACGATTTCAAAACTCAAAAAGAACAGAAGGAATTCTACGATGCGGGGAGGTGGAAATTTTGGAAGGATTTCGGCGTGGATCCATGGGGGACCGGTGCCGTCTACAGTCCTGAGCTTTTTGCAGCATGGCACCTGTCCCAAACGGAAAGGGTTGCCGTATTGGGAATTAACTGTGGGCTTGGCAGTAATTCATTGAAGGTTAAAGAAATCCTGAGAGAGCATGGGAGTCAGGATGTCATTCTATACAATGCTACGCAGGAAGACTGTTATTTGCAGGATTTGAAAGGCGTCTCTGATGAAGCGTTTGTGTTCGATGAATTGGGGGATATTGGAGAGAAGACGGGCAGAAACAGATTTGATTATATTGTGATAGATGACCAACTGAGGGATTGTGCATTTGGAGAGTATTTAGATAAATTGGACAAGGCGGGAATCGGGTATGGAGAGATAGCCTTTCGGGATGAAGAAGGAAATTGGCATATTGTAAGAGGTAATTGAGTGTAAAAAGAGTGGCAGATAAAAGATATTGCAGACGGGGTGATAAAAAATGTATGAGAGTATAATAGAGAAGATCAACGCACAAAATTGGCTGGAGGCAACAAGAGAGCTGTCTGCGATATTATCTGAAAATACACTGGATGAACAGCTTTCCATACTTGCGGCAACTGTATTAGCTGCAACCGGTAATATTATGCAGGCACGTAAAGTAATCGAGGAAGGCATGAAGCTGAACTATACAAATTACGAGCTGTGGCTTATTTTGGGGCAGACGTATGAGGCGGTTAATGTCAACCAGGCGTATTTGTGCTATGAAAATGCTCTATTTTACTGCACCAACAGCGAGGATGCAGAAGCGATCGGCAGCTTTTTGGATAATATAAGACGCCGTGAAAACTTCTGCGTGAGTAAGTGTGCAATTGTGATGCTGTCATATAATGCGCTTGCGTATACGAAGGAATGCATTGAAAGCGTCAGGTCTACCTGTCCCCAAAGCGCGTATGAGATGATTGTGATTGATAATGCCTCCGGCGACGGAAGCGTTGAGTGGTTAAGGAAACAGCAGGATATTATTTTGCAGTGCAACAAGGAGAATGTCGGTTTTCCCGCAGGATGCAATCAGGGCATCAGACTTGCTCAGAGGGACAGTGATATTTTTCTGCTGAATAACGATACTGTTTTGCCGCCTAATGCGCTGTTCTGGTTAAGGATGGGACTGTATGAGAACGATAACGTGGGTGCGACAGGCTCCGTATCAAACGCTGTGTCAAATTTTCAAAAGGTAGAGTGGAACTGCCGGACGAAGGAAGAATTCTTAGGTGCGGCAGTAAAAAATAATCTTCCTATGTTCAGACCATATGAGAGACGGGTGTATTTAGTAGGCTTTGCTATGCTGATCAAGAGGAAAGCGATGGAAGAAGTGGGATATCTGGATGAAATATTTTCCCCCGGTACCTACGAAGATGATGATATATGCCTTAGGCTTTGGGAAAAGAGATATGAGGTTGTCCTGTGCCGAAACAGTTTTGTCTTTCATTACGGTTCCGGCGGCGGCGCCAATACGCAAAAATGGAATCGCCTGGCTGCCCAAAACGCGGTAAAGCTGGCGGATAAATGGGGATTTGACCCCGATGAATATCTTGTGCTTTGGAAAGACGCGGTAGACAGGGTACAGGCTGATGAGGAAGCGCCGCTGAAAATACTGGAAGTAGGGTGTGGCGTGGGGCTGACCCTGATGGCGCTGAAAAACCGCTTTCCCAATGCGGAGGTGCATGGAATAGAACGCAACCGAAATCTTTGGCCGCTGATACCGGAGTATCTGAAGGTATATCACTGCGGGCCGGAAACGGGAATTCCTTCCTGCCCTAAGGGATATTTTGATCTTATTTTCATAAGGGATGCATTTAACAAAAGCTTGAATCAGGTTGCCCTGGTGCAGAAGTACGCAGAATATCTGAATGAAACCGGTATATTGATTACACCGGAGAGTGCTTTGAAGAAGAGAGATATAATCAATCCGGGGGAAGCAAATGCGCAGAAGACGCCGAGTATTGCAATGTGTATGTTTACACATAATCATCCCAATACGGTGGTGCAGGTGCTGACGGCTACATGTCTGAATTACTATTTTCACGGGATAGACGTCTACTGGTATGATTCCAGTGAAGATGACAAAACTCAGAGACTCGTGGAGGCATGGATCAGCAGGGGATATACGAATTTGTACTATGTAAGTGTCAGAGGATTAGCGGTACGTGAAAAATGGGTTGCCATCTCCAGAGGAGAAGGACTGGCAAAAAGATATGATTATATCTGGCCCTCAAAGGACAGAACGATATGGCCGAAGGAAACGTTGGATGCAGTAAAGGAACATATTGCAGAACAGGCGGATATTATGTATCTGGAGGTCAGAGGAAATGCTTCTGAACCGGAGAAAAATATGTATAGAGATGGGATAACACTTTATCAGAGGCATAGCTTGGGGCTGACGTCTCTGGATACGACTATATATAAATATGATTCGGTCTTTTCGGATACGGAAGCGTATCAGGAGGCGTTAAAAAGAGGAGGGGCCTTTGCGCATTTTTACATGGTATTGAAGAAACTGGCGGAAACGGAGAAGACATCTAAGCTCTGTGTATTACAGGGCGGGAGAATCGCATTATATGATGTGACAACGGAATCTTTATGGGAAAATCAGGCATTTCGCGTATGGAAGGATTGTTGGATCGATGCCAATGAATCCCTTCCGAATTGTTATGCGCCCTACCGAGATCAGGTGATAAAGTATGTTGCCAGCCAGCCTTGGCTGCTGGGAGGAATCGAGCGGCTGCGGGAACTGAAAGCGATGGGAGTCCTGACATCAGAAAAGCTCGGAGAAATAGAAAAGAACTGGGAAAGGGTGTCGGACATTCCTTTTGAAGAAGTAAGGGAAATTGCGGAAGAATAGCCGGAGAGCGTGTGAATAAACTACAGGAGTTTGACTGAGGATGATCACTGCCGTTGCAGGATAACAGGAAAGGGAGGTAGCCATGTTTTTAAATTTAGCGGTTCCGGCCTACAGTGTCAGGGACTACAGTCCTGTAATGCTTCAGGGAGGAGAATTGGCCGATTTTCCGATTCTGACTATAGACCGCGACAGTTATATTGTGGGGGCGCAGCTACAGACATCCCTGGATATGAACCCCGGCAAGCTGGTTCATAACCTGCAGATCGGGAAGCACTCTTCTCTGGCTACGGATATCCTGTTCATGATGGATTTGGATAAGGATTATTACTCTGTGAGTACGGGAATCATATCGGAATATCTGGACATAAAGAGCCCGATAGCGACGGATAAGAGCCGCAAGCATATCCGCCGGAAGGGACAGATTCTGATTCAGAATGATGTCTGGATAGGGCATGGAGCGACTATTCTGGGGGGGGCGACGATCCGTAACGGAGCGGTGGTGGCGACAAGGGCAGTGGTGACAAAGGATGTGCCGCCTTACGCCATTGTAGCCGGGAATCCGGCGAGGGTTGTGAAGTATCGCTTTCCGCCGGAGATAATCACGGCCCTGCAGAAGATTGCCTGGTGGGACTGGGATTCGGGGAAGCTGGAAGAGAATTACGAAAACATGCGAGGGGATGCGGCGGAATTTGTAGAGAAACATTTGCCGGAAGCGGAAGCCCGGATGAAAAATCGGGAAAGACGTCCCAACCCGGTGGACACGCTGGCTTCGGGAAAGAAGTATGCTTTTCGGGTGGATATGCACGAAAAGTATCCGGTATTACCCAGGGTGATTGAAGAATTCTGCAGCCGCTTCCAAAATATGGACGGACAACTGGTTCTCTATATTGCAGGGGACAAGGAGCAGGAATTAAATGCGGTGATGAAGCTGCTGGCGCCCTGGCAGGAGAAGGACTGCGCAATACAGATTATTGATGACGACGCTGTTGATATGGTGGATATCATCAGGAACACGGATGTGTATATTACGAACCGCAGCAGGGATAACATTTACAACACCTGTCTGGCGGATGTGCTGGACAAGGAGGTTATCTCCGGGGTGGACTTCCCGATCTTTTAAGGTCCAAGCAAGGCGATATACAATAGGTTTTGATTGAAAAAACAGAGATTTCTATGTATAATATTCTTAAAAGCAACAGGGAGGTGATGCCGATTGGCGCAGCAGGATGTATCATCAAAGGTAATGCTTCACCACAACGATGTATTTTCGGATATTATCAATGGCCTGCTCTTTGAAAAGAATTACATAGACGAGAAAAAACTGAAGGATGTGAGATCAGAATCAGCATATGAGGATTTTGACGGGAATCTCCGTTCTATGGAACGTGACCTGCTAAAAGAGTATGGAGAAGGTGAGGGGATAAACTATTTTGCGATAGCTGAGTTTGGAATCGGCAACCAGACGACGATTGATCCAACCATGCCTGTCAGAGTAATGGGCTATGATTATACCGTGTATAAGCGCCAGCTTGACGAGTATAATAATAAAAAGAGAGATCTGTATCGACTTTTAAAAGCAGCACAAGAATTACACAATGATGATTTAATCGCACCAGTACAGACAGATATTGAAAAACTTGGGGATTTTAAGCTGGTACCTGTGATTACAATTATTCTGAACTTTTCCAGAACAAGGTGGGGCAAAGCTAAGTCGCTAAAAGAGCTTGTGTCAACAGGCCATTCGGAGAACGGCTTTGACATCACCGAGATCACGGCACTTATGCAGGACTATCAAGTGAAAATATTTGATGTTTTGTATCTGGATGAAATTACCAAGAGCAGGTTTACAAGTGATTTCAGAGATATAGTTACAGTGCTTGCAGAAGGAGCGATTGACAAAAAGCATGATTTTCAGCGCTTAAAATATCCAGTGGATACTCTGGATATGCTTTACGCATATACAAAAGATACACACTATTTGGATATCAGAGATCAAATAATAAAAAAGGAACAGGAAGGAGAAGTGATTAGAATGGGTGATTTTTTTGATCAGGTTGAGAAAAATAAAATTCTTGAGACTGTAAAAAAACAGTACGAAAAAAAGCATAATGATGAATACGCAATTTCTTTTATTGAGTGTGGTTTAAACGTATCTCCGGAAGAAGCAAGAGAGATTTTTGAAGCAGAGGTTTTGGGTGTGGCATTAGCGTAAGATATCCGCCTGTATGACAATTGAAATGCCATGCAGGCGTTTTTAGGATAAAAACTGGATGAGGCGGTAGCCGCAGCAAAGCTGCATAAAGAATGGAGGCTGGAATATATGACGCTGGAGCGGATGATGATGGACAGCAGAAGAGAAGGGAAAGAAAGTCTTTCAGAGTTTGAAAGCAAAATGGACGTCAAGTAATGATGGATTGAATAGATGGGGTTTCAACAGGGAGACAATATGGGGAAACGGTATTTGCTGGATTGTACGCTGCGTGACGGCGGGTATCTGAATGACTGGGAATTCGGACATGATAATCTGATCAGCATATTTGAGCGGCTGACGGACGCCGGAGTGGATATTGTGGAGGTGGGCTTTCTGGATGAAAGAAGGCCCTATGACCATAATCGGAGCATTTTCCCGGATACGAAATCCATAGAGGATATATGGGGAAAGGTTCAAAAGCGCCCGCCTATGGTAGTGGGAATGATAGATTACGGAACCTGCTCCCTTGAGAATATCCAGCCTTGCGGGGAGTCTTTTCTGGACGGGATCCGGGTGATCTTTAAAAAGCAGAAAATGCATGAGGCCATGGAGTTCTGCCGCCATGTAAAGGAATTGGGATATAAAGTATTTTCGCAGCTTGTCTCGATTACATCCTACAGTGATGAGGATCTGTCAGAGCTGATCGGTCTGGTGAATGACGTGGAGCCCTACGCGGTTTCCATGGTGGATACCTACGGGCTTCTGGAGCCTGATGCGCTGCTGCATTATTATGAGATTCTTGACAGGGAGGTAAAGCCCTCTGTTCAAATCGGGTTTCATGCTCACAATAATTTTCAGATGGCCTATGCCAATGCACAGGCATTTCTGCAGAAGCCGACCTCCCGGGACGTCCTGACAGACGGCACCCTGTTCGGCATGGGAAAAAGTGCGGGAAACGCGCCGCTGGAGCTTCTGGCGCGGAAGATGAACAGGGATTATCATGCCGAATATCGGATAGAGCCTATGCTGGAGGCCATCGAGGAGAGTATCCGACCGTTTCAGGAGAAGCTGTCCTGGGGGTACAATACATTCTTTTATATGTGTGCGGCAAATCAGTGCCATCCCAGCTATTTAAGCTATTTTCAGAAGAAGGGCAATTTGTCCCAATCCTGTATGGAGGAGCTGCTGGGCCGCATTGAACCGGAAGAGAAGAAGCTGTTGTATGACAGGGAACTGGCGGAAGAGCTATATCAGGAATATATTGCAGATAAATTCGATGATGGGGCTGTATACGGAAAGCTGGAGAGTGTGTTTGCAGGCAGGGAATTGCTGCTGATTGGGCCGGGGAAAAACATACGGCTGCAGGAAGAACGGGTTTTAAAATATATTGCCGGGAAAAAGCCCTTTGTTATTTCGGTAAATTATCTGCCCCAGAATATTCCCGTAGATTATGTATTCCTGACAAAGGGCAGCAGATATAAACAGATGGCGGGAAAGCGGTATCAATATCCGAACCTGAAGATTATAGCGACCTCAAATGTGGAGTGCAGGAGCGGAGCCTTTGAGTTTGTGGTAATGCGGGAGCCTCTTTTGGAGACAAAGGAACAGTTTGTGGACAACTCCTTCCTGATGCTCCTTAGGGTATTAAAACGCGCCAATGTTGCAAGGCTTGCCTGCGCGGGCTTTGACGGCTATTCCAACAAGGAAGAAAACTATATTATGCCGGAAATGGAGTATGATTTTGTAAAGGGGGTGGCGGAATTTTTGAACCGCCATATCAGAAATGCGCTGGAAAATGAATTCAAAAATATGGAGATTACATTTATAACTTTTTCTCACTACTGTGATGTGGAAGATATTAATTACGGCGCTGATTAACGGCCGGGGAGGCGGGTATGAAGATTCAGTCGAGGTTGAAGGAATATGAGGTAGTGACGGAAAAGGACGCCTCTTTCTTTGACAGATTATGTGTTATTCCCAACGGGTTTTATGTGATCGATCAAAAGGTATATGAGCTGTACCGGAATTTTTTCCGTAACATGTCCGAGGATCGGTTATGTGTGCTGGAGGCCACGGAAGAAAATAAGGTGCTTGAGACGGCGCTGGACATCTGCGAGCGGATCACGGAGCTTCCGGCGAAGAGGAACGCTGTTTTGATCTCTGTAGGCGGAGGGATCATTCAGGATATTACAGGCTTCGTCGCAAATGTGATGTACAGAGGGATCCGCTGGATCTTTGTCCCGACGACTTTATTGGCGGCGTGTGACAGTTGTATTGGCGGGAAAACGTCATTAAATTATAAGAAGTATAAGAACCTGTTAGGGACCTTTTATCCGCCGGATGAGATACATATTTATGCACAGATGTTTCAGACCCTTACGGAAAAGGATTATAAAAGCGGGCTGGGCGAAGTCATAAAATTTAATATCATGGCCGGAAGACAGGGCCTGGAAAATATTGAAAAGAATATGCCGGGACTGCTGAAGCGGGATTCGGAAACCATCGACAGATTTGTGGAGTCAAGTCTGTCTTACAAGAAAGAGTTTATTGAAGCGGATGAATTCGACCGGGGCGAGAGAATAAAGCTGAATTTTGCCCATACCTTCGGACATGCCATAGAAGTGGTGACAGGCTATGTCATTCCTCACGGAACGGCGGTGGCGATGGGAATGATCATGGCAAATTATGTGTCGCAAAAGCGCGGATATCTGCCGTCGGATATCGTGAAACGCAGCGAGGCTGTCCTGCTGCAGGTCATAGATATCGATCCTGGGCTGCTTGACAGGCCCTTTGAGGAATATATGAGGGCGATCCGCAAGGACAAGAAGCAGGAAAGCGATTCCTTAACGGCGGTTCTGATCACATCTTACGGAGACAGGGGAGAATTGACGGTAATGCATGATATTACGGAGAATGAGGTTCAGTCGGCAATTTCTTACTTTATGGCGCTTTATGGGGAGAGAGGATGAAGGTTAAGGTATCTGACTATATTGCTGATTTCCTGGCGGGAAATGGTATCACGGATCTTTTTACGATAGTCGGCGGAGGGGCTATGCACATGAATGATTCCTTTGGCCACCATCCGAAAATCAATTGTATCTATAATCACCATGAGCAGGCGTCAGCGATTGCGGCGGAAGCGTATTTCAGGGTGGAGCGGAGGATGGCTGCTGTTTGCGTTACCAGCGGACCGGGGGCGATCAATGCGCTTAACGGTGTGGCAGGCGCTTATATGGATTCTATTCCCGTGCTTGTCTTGTCGGGACAGACCAAAACGAGCCTGACCGTCCGGAGCAGCGGATTGAAGCTGCGGACGCTGGGAAATCAGGAGTTTGACATTGTTTCCGCCTTGGACAACATGGCCAAGTATGCGGAAATGGTTATGGATCCGGGAAAAATCAGATATTGCTTGGAAAAGGCAGTTTATATAGCCAAGGCAGGGAGACCCGGGCCCTGCTGGCTGGATATTCCCCTGGATATTCAAGGGGCCTATATTGAGCCGGATGATTTAGAGGGATATGAAATCGGGGGGGGCGTGGAAGGTATTTTCGGCGAAGCCGCGTTAGACGAAGCGGCGGAAAAGACAGCGGAAAAGCTTGCAGTCGCAAAACGTCCTGTTCTGTACGCGGGCAACGGTATCAGAATCTCCGGAGCCGAGAATCTGTTAAAAGAATTGACAGAGAAAACAGGCATTCCCGTTGTGACCTGTTGGGACAGTATAGATCTGGCGGAAACTGCCGATAAATATTATGTGGGCAGAGGTGGCACCATGGGAGACCGGGCCGGAAATTTTGCCGTGCAGAACAGTGATTTTCTGCTGTGTATCGGTACCCGGCTGAATGTTTACCAGGTTGGGTATGATATCAAGACCTGGGCCAGAGAAGCTTATGTGATAGACGTGGATATAGATCCCGAAGAATTAAAAAAGCCTACCATAAGGGTAGATCTGCCAATCTGCGCGGATGCAGGAGCATTTATGAAACGGCTTCTGAGAAAGACCCCATCCGACAGCAAAGACAACTACGGAGAATGGGTACGGCAGTGCGGAAAGTGGAAAGAAAGCTATCCTGTGGTTCAGAAAAAGCATTATGAGGAACAGGAGTCGGTGAATGTTTACGCGTTTATTGATACATTAAGCCGGATGCTTCCGGAGAATGCGATTTCTGTGGTGGCCAATGGTTCCGCAAGCGTGGTGGGCAGCCAGGGATATTATATCAGAAAGGGACAGCGTTTTATTATGAACTGCGGCCTCTCCTCCATGGGCTATGATCTTCCGGCGGCAATCGGAGCCTGTGTGGCATCGGGAAAGAAGGAGATTATCTGTATTGCGGGAGACGGAAGCATCCAGATGAATCTGCAGGAACTGCAGACCATCGTCACAAACCGGCTTCCGGTGAAAATATTTGTCCTGAATAACGGAGGATATCATCAGATCAGGCTGACTCAGAATAATATTTTTCACAACGGCCTCGTAGGGGTGGGGCCGGAGAGCGGCGATCTGGGATTCCCGGATTTTGAAAAGCTGGCGGCTGCTTACGGTATTCCCTACAGCAGGATCAGAAATCATTATGAAATGGACGAGAAAATAAGAGCGGTTCTGACGGCAGGATCCTTCTGTTTGTGTGAAGTAATCTGCTCTGAGACGCAGGCATTTGAGCCGAAATCCGCGACAAGAAAGCTGGAGGACGGCACATTGGTCTCGCCGCCCTTGGAGGATATGGCGACGTTTCTGGACAGGGAAGAGCTGAAGGGGAATATGTATATTGAGACAATCGAAGCATGAATCAAAATGGAGAGGTATTGAAATGGGAAACTTGCGTTTTGCAGATAAGATAGTGATTGTAACCGGAGCCACGTCCGGAATCGGAGCGGAAACAGCAAGAGAGTTTGCTGAAGAGGGGGCGGAAGTACTCTTGCTTGGGAGAAGCGAGGAAAGGGGAGCAATAATAGAAAAGCAGATCAGGGAGAAGGGCGGCAAGGCTGTTTTTCTTTCTTGTGACGTTCGCACGGAGGAAAGCGTGAAGCAGGTCAGGCAGGAAATTGAAAAGAGATATTCAGGGATAGATGTGCTTTTCAATAATGCGGGGGTATTTCTGACCAGCGCTCTGCAGGATATCACGGCGGACGACTGGAAGAAAAGCTTTGAAACCAATGTAGACGGTGTTTTATACATGACAAGGTATTTTATGGATATGCTGGTGAAAAGCAGAGGCACGATTATCAATAATGCTTCGGTGAGTGGACTGCAATCCTGTACCAGCGGCACAAAAAACTATATGTACGGCGCGTCAAAGGCAGCGATGATCAAGTTCTCAAAATTATGTGCATTAAATTATGCGGAACATGTGCGTGTCAACTGTATTTGTCCGGGGATCATAGATACGGAAATTTATTCTAATCGGGATTTTTCCAGATTTGACGGAGCCATCCCTATGGGATATATCGGGATGCCGAAGGATGTGGCAAAGGTGGTTTTGTTCCTGGCATCGGAGGAAGCGTCTTACATAACAGGGGCGGTGATTCCAATCGACGGCGGAATGTCGCTGCAATAGGGAAAGGGCAGGCAGTAAAAATCAGGAAGGCAGGCGGAAGATGGATAGTTTGAGGCATGTGGGAATCTATGTGCAGGATATTGATAAACTGGAGAAATTTTATGTTGAGGCATTTGGAATGTATGTGATTTGCAGCAAGGCGGCGGATGCAAATGAGCTGTTGGATGAACTGCTGGATTGCAACGGAAGTAAAATTTTTACAACAAAGTTGGTTACGGAATACGGGAAACAGATCGGCACAGGGGATATGGTAGAATTGGTAAAAGTACAGGGATCTCAGGCAGAGGCTGTGCAGCATACGATTTATGAACCCGGTACGGCGCATGTGGCATTCGGCATTACGGACATGGAGGATACCCTTCAGCGAATCCTGCGGCTTGGAGGAGCGCGAAAGACAAGAGTCAGGCAGATGGAAAACGGCAATAAGCTTTGCTTTTGTACTGACCCGGAAGGCAACTGGATCGAATTGATAGAGCGCGGGGCGAAATGAGGAAAAATATGGATATTTTGAAAAACGAAATCATCCGGGAAGATCTGGAAGAACTGTATACGCGGGAAATCCTGTGGGAAAAGCTACGGGGAAAAAGTATTCTGATTACCGGCGCTTACGGAATGATTGCCTCCTATTTGGTCTTTATGTGTATCTACCTGAATGAAGAGCATGATTACGGAATCAGGATCATTGCAGCAGTCAGAAGTGAGAAAAAGCTGCGGGCGCGGTTTGGAGATTATATAGACAGGGATTATTTTGTGGTATATCTGGCGTCAATAGAGACGGAGATACAGATTGCCGAAGATGTGGACTTCATGATTCATGCTGCGGGGTTGGCAAGCAGTCAGTACCATTCTTCGATTCCCATTGAGGTAATGATGCCGAATGTACTGGGGACGATACAACTGTTGAAGCTGGCGGAGGAAAAGAAAAGCGAGAGCCTTCTTCTGTTCAGTACCTGTGAGATATACGGAAAAGTCACTGGGCGGGCGGAGATAGATGAAACGGTATACGGCGCGGCGGACACGCTGGATGTGAGAAACTGTTATTGCGAGAGCAAGCGGCTTGCCGAAATGCTCTGCCGGGCATGGTGGGTGGAGAAAAAGGTGCCTGCTAAAATCGCCAGAATAGCCCATACCTATGGGCCCACAATGGATGTGGAGAACGATACCAGGGTATTTGCGGCGTTTGTGGGTGATGTGATCCACGGACGGGACATAGCCATGGACAGTGACGGCAGTTCAAAGCGCCCTTTTACTTATGTGGCGGATGCTGTCGCAGGATACTTTACCATCTTGTTAAAGGGAGAAAACGGCGAGGCATATAATGTCTGCAATGAAGATGAGTTCCTGAGCATAAAGACGCTGGCGGAGATCATTGCCGGCTTGTCTCCGGATAAAAAAATATCCGTGGTCAGGAAGGCGGCGAGAAACGAAAAGAATGCCACGGTCAATGATATAGTGATTCGAAGCCGCAAGCTACAGCAGTTGGGGTGGAGCTGTAGATACAACACGGAAGAGGGATTTCGCAGAACCATAAAAGGAGTGAAAGCAGAAAAATGATAATGAACATGTATACGGAAAACAGAGTAAAGCTGAAGGATGTTGTGCCTTTGGAGATGCCGATGTGCATTTGTATTGAACCGACGAATCTGTGCAATTTTAAATGTGTCATGTGTTTTCACGGGAACAATGAGTATGCGGAAGACGCAAAGCCTTTGCAAAATATGAGCATGGAGCTCTTTGAAAAGACAATATGCGACCTGGAACAGTGGAAAGCAAAGACAGGTCAGAAGATTAAGCTGATCAAGTTGTATTCCTTGGGTGAACCGCTGCTGCATCCGGAAATCGGAGCCATGGTGAAAAGGATTAAGGAGGCGGATATATGCGGTCAGATCGAGATTACAACAAATGGTTCGCTTTTGTCCAAGGAAACGGCTGAAAAGCTGGTCGATTACGGATTGGATATCTTAAGAATATCCGTTTATTCGGTGGAGGACGAGCATTGTAAATATATTACCAAATCCGCGATAAAGCCTGACGAGATACGGGAAAAGACGCTATATTTAAAAGAATATCGGGATCGAAAGGGAAAAGAGCTTCCCAAGATCTATGCAAAAATGATCGATACCTATAGCGATGAAAATGAAAGGTTTAAGCAGATTTGGGGCGATGTGGTGGATGTGGTAGGTTTAGATACGCCATTTCAGATCAGTATAGGCGAAAACGACGTCTACGAACAACTGTATCGGGGGGGGTATGCTGAAAAAGCGCATCAGCAGGCGCGCGATACAAATTTGTATACAACGAGAAAAGTCTGTAGATATCCGTTCACGCACATGACTGTCCGAAACGATGGTAGGGTGGTGGTGTGCTGTGCGGACTGGCTGAGGGAGACCTGTGTAGGGGACGTTAAAAAAAACTCGCTGGAGGAGATCTGGAATT
>N._stephensi_709_foregut__coassemble_391_pt1 | contig 16405 bp, 14 predicted proteins | sample N__stephensi_709_foregut__metabat2_high_PE_003 | metagenome-assembled genome bin N | reverse complement strand
ATTGGGAAGAGGACGTAAAATGAGGTTATGCAGTATAGCGAGCGGAAGCAGCGGCAACTGTGTCTATGTGGGATCGGAGACTACGCATTTGCTTGTGGATGTGGGGATCAGCGGTAAGCGGACGGAATGCGGGCTGCGGGAGCTGGGACTCAGCGTAAGGGATATTGACGGTATTTTAGTGACCCATGAGCACACAGACCATATTAACGGCCTGGGGGTCATTGCCAGAAAATATGAGATCCCGATTTATGCCACAGCCGGAACCATAGAGGCAATCCGGGCATACGGGGGCATCGGGGACGTGGGGGAGGAGCTTTTCCGGGAAGTGCAGGAGGACAGGAAATTCACGATCAAGGATCTGACGGTGAACCCCATGCACATTTCTCACGATGCGGCGCAGCCCGTAGGGTATCGCATTTTTTACGGCAACAAAAGGGTGGCGGTGTGTACCGATCTGGGCGTGTACAACGATTATACTGTGGAATGTCTGAAGGGAATGGACGCGCTCCTGCTGGAGGCGAACCATGACGTAAATATGCTCCAGGTGGGGCCTTACCCGTATTACTTAAAGCAGCGCATTCTGGGGGAGAGGGGACACCTCTCCAACGAGAATTCGGGGCGGCTTCTGTGCAGGATATTGCATGATGGGCTGAAAACGGTATTTCTGGGACATTTGAGTAAAGAGAATAATCTGCCGGAGCTTGCTTTTGAGTCTGTGCGGATGGAGATCAACATGGGGGATACGCCGTACAAGGCGGGAGACTTCGATATTCGGGTGGCGAAGCGCAGCGAGGTCACGCCGGCAATCGAATTTTAGAAAGGGAGAGGGATATGAATAAGACCATAATAACTGTAGTAGGGAAAGATACGGTGGGGATCATCGCAAAGGTTTGTACTTATCTGGCGGAGAACGGCGTCAATATTTTAGATATTTCCCAGACAATCGTGCAGGGGTACTTTAATATGATGATGATAGTGGATATGCAGGGCTGCCGCAAGCAGTTCGAGGACGCGGCGGACGAGCTGGCGGCGCTGGGAGAGAAAATAGGCGTGGTCATCAAGTGCCAGAAGGAAGAAATCTTTGACATGATGCACCGTATTTAAGGGCGAGTGTGGAACAGGGAGGCAACTATGATTAATCTGTATGAAGTGACGGAGACCAACAAGATGATATCCGAGGAGAACCTGGATGTGCGCACCATCACTCTGGGTATCGGCCTTCTGGACTGTATTGACTCGGACTTAAAGAGACTGAATGAAAAAATATACCAAAAGATTTATGAATTCGCAAAAGAACTGGTGAAGACCGGGGAGGAGATTTCCCGGGAGTTCGGTATCCCCATCGTAAATAAGAGGATTTCCGTGACCCCTATGGCTCTGATCGGCAGCGCGGCCTGCAGAACGCCGGAGGATTTTGTGGGTCTGGCAAATACCCTGGATAAAGTCGCCCATGAGGTGGGCGTCAACTTTATCGGCGGATATTCCGCGCTGGTGAGCAAGGGCATGACGGCGGCGGACGAGCTCCTGATCCGTTCCATTCCCATGGCCCTTTCCTCCACCGAGCGGGTGTGCAGCTCCGTGAATCTGGGTTCTACCAGGACGGGAATCAATATGGACGCGGTGAGGCTTATGGGAGAGATCATTAAATCCACCGCCGAATATACGAAGGAGAACGATTCTCTGGGCTGCGCAAAGCTGGTGGTGTTCTGCAATGCCCCGGACGATAATCCCTTTATGGCAGGCGCCTTTCACGGCGTTACGGAGGCGGATAAGATCATTAATGTGGGCGTCAGCGGGCCCGGTGTGGTAAAGACCGCTTTGGAGCAGGTGCGGGGGAAAAGCTTTGAGGTGCTTTGCGAGACCATCAAGAAGACTGCATTTAAAGTGACCCGGGTAGGCCAACTGGTGGCCAAGGAGGCATCCGCCAGGCTGAAGGTGCCCTTCGGAATCGTGGATCTGTCCCTTGCGCCAACCCCGGCGGTGGGGGACAGTGTGGCGGATATTCTCTGTGAGATCGGTTTGGAGTACGCGGGAGCACCGGGGACTACTGCGGCATTGGCGCTTTTGAATGACCAGGTGAAGAAGGGCGGCGTCATGGCTTCCTCCTATGTGGGAGGATTGAGCGGCGCGTTTATTCCCGTCAGCGAAGATCAGGGGATGATCAACGCGGTACAGGCGGGGGCCCTGACCCTGGAAAAGCTAGAGGCCATGACCTGTGTGTGTTCTGTGGGATTGGATATGATCGCTATTCCGGGAGATACAAAAGCCACAACTATTTCCGGAATCATTGCTGACGAGATGGCCATCGGCATGGTGAACCAGAAGACTACGGCTGTCCGCATCATACCGGTCATCGGAAAGGGTGTGGGGGAGACGGTGGAATTCGGAGGTCTTTTGGGCTACGCGCCCATCATGCCGGTGAATCCTTTTTCCTGCGACGCCTTTGTAAACCGGGAGGGCAGAATACCCGCCCCCATCCACAGCTTCAAGAACTGAGTTTTAATCCAATCCCACAGAGTCTACGACTCCGGGAAGAATCGCTTCCCAAAGAGGTGTGCTATGCACCCTCTTTGCTGGAAGAATCCGCTTGCGGATTCTTCTCGGAATGACTTAGATTTTCTTAGTCCGCATACAAAGAGGGGTGTTTACACACCCTCTTGCGGGCTTAGAAAATCTTCATTCCGTTCACACTTTTACCAAGGGTATGCTATATTCATTGATAGGCTGGTGGCCGGAGAGTCCGGCAGCTATGCCGTAGTAAAGCTGGTTGATGGCGATTTCCTGTTTCAGCATAAGGTAAGCGTCGGTGGGCAGATTCTTCTCGGCGTCCGCCAGCTTTGTTACCAGAGGGATGGCAGTGTGCTCCTTTACAGCGCTAAGCAAGGGCTCGGCATCCTTTCTGAAGCCCAGAATGCGGGCATAGGGCGTATGCTCCAGTTCGGCGCAGATTTCCATATCCTCCTTTGTCAGATTCAGAAGAATATGCAGCAGACAACGGCTGATCCTGGTATAGGTCAATTCTTTTGTCTTTAACCGATCACAGAAATCATCAAAATTCTTATATTCCGGTAAATGCTTGGAGATACGGTTGGACAGATCCGTTGAGACATCAAGGTATTTGTCGAATCCGCCGTCCCGCTCGGAGAGCAGCTTATAATATAGAGCAGAGGAAAAGTCATTGCTGTAGATACCCCTGTCCAGCACAAGGCGCTCCGCCAGAAGCTCACAGGCGGAGTCGGGGATATAGTGTGCAACGGAGGAAAGCTTCCGACCGTCCGCCAGCGCCTGACGGATGGCCAGGGAAGAGCAGTACTTCGAATGAGGGGCGGGATCATGATAGTCCGTGCCCAGTCTGCGCACGGTGACAGCCTCCATGGCGCTGTCCATTTTCATAATTGCCTTGATGTACTCAATGGCAAGGATATTGTTCGGAGAAGACATCAGTCCCTTGTTCTCGGTCAAGGAAGGGCAGTGGTGTATCAGTGCGGCATTGCGGGCGGTAGGGTAGGTGTGGCCCTGCTTCAACTGGGATTTTAACACCTTCTTATAATCCTCCGGTTCTTCCAGAAGAATAGAGGCAATCTGTGTCAGCAGAGCGGTATCGCCGCATTCGCTGCCAAAGCTTAAATGTGTCACAACGCCCAGCTTGTCCAGCAGGGAGACAGCGCCGGTGGCAAAAAACTCCGCGCTGGAGGCGGCATAGATAATGGGTAGCTCCAGCACAAGGTCAGCGCCGTTTCGCAGAGCCATTTCCGCCCGGGTATGCTTGTCGATCAGGGAAGGGTCGCCGCGCTGCACAAAGTTGCTGCTGAGGACGACAATGGTATAATCCGCGCCGGTGAGACGTTTTGACTCCTCCAACTGGTATTTGTGTCCGTTGTGAAACGGATTGTATTCCGCAATGACTCCGTTGACTTTCATAGATTCCCCCCTATTCCGACATATATTTTACTGTTCACTCCGTTCACAGTACATATGCACAGAAATCGCATTTTATGCGATTTCGCGCACGGCTGTCTCGGGTTTATCACGCAAAAAGCGCGTGAAAACACCTCGCGTTGGCACCGCGTGAACGGTAACGTGGCACAATTTTCTCTTGTGTCCGACACTTATATTTAGTATAATACAACTAGTAAAATTTAACAATAATAAAAACAGAAAGGAGCGCAAAAATGTCTTATATTGATACCATCAAGGAAAGAGCGAGGTTGGACAGGAAGACTATCGTGCTGCCGGAGGCAAATGACAAGAGAACGCTGCTGGCTGCGGCGAAGATCATGGAGGAAGGAATCGCTGATATCATTATGCTGGGCGATGAGGAGAAGATCATGGACGGCGCCGGATGGCTGGAGGTTGACCTGACCGGGGTAAAGGTGATCAATCCCCAGACGACGGACAGGCTGGAGGAGTATGTAACGCTTCTGTACGAAACCAGAAAAGCAAAGGGCATGACGGAGGAGATGGCGAGAGAAATCCTGCTGAAGGATTATCTGACCTTCGGTATTGTCATGGTTAAAGCGAATCACGCGGACGGAATGGTGGCGGGGGCCTGCCACTCCACGGCGGACACCTTAAGGCCGGCGCTCCAGATTCTGAAGACCGCTCCCGGGGTAAAGCTGGTATCCGCGTTCTTTGTCATGGATACCCAGTTTAAGGATCAGGGGGAAAACGGAACGCTTTTGTTTGCGGACTGCGGCCTGAATCAGGATCCCACCGCAGAGGAGCTTGCAGCCATTGCGGATACCTCTTCCAGAAGCTTTAAGTCTCTGATCGGGCCTAAGCCTGTCATCGCCATGCTGAGCCATTCCACCAAGGGCAGCGCGAAGCATCCGCTGGTGGACAAGGTTGTTGAGGCGACGAGGATCGCGCAGGAGCAGTATCCGCACCTGACTATCGACGGCGAGCTGCAGACCGACGCAGCCCTTGTTCCCGGAGTCGCGAAGTCAAAGGCTCCCGGTAGTCCTGTGGGCGGTAAGGCAAACGTGCTTATTTTCCCGAATCTGGACGCCGGAAATATCGGGTACAAGCTGGTGCAGCGGCTGGGCGGCGCAGAGGCTTACGGCCCGATGCTGCAGGGCATAGCAAAGCCGGTCAACGATCTGTCCAGAGGCTGCTCCTGGCAGGATATCGTGGGCGTTGTAGCCCTGACCGCCGTACAGGCACAGCTTGCATAAGGGCAGAGCCAGGTTAGTGTCTTCAAGACTGCCGTGCTCGCACGAGCAGTCTTGAAGGCGCTAATCGGGCGAGCGAAAGCACCGAGTGAAGCCGAAGGCTTAACGAGGGGCTTCTGCCCTTAAGCAAGCGTAAATTTAAAAGAATTTGGAAGAAAGGACACGTCAATTATGAAAATATTAGTTATCAACTGCGGAAGCTCTTCTTTGAAATTCCAGCTCATTGATTCTGAGTCCGAGAATTGTCTGGCGAAGGGGCTCTGTGAGAGAATCGGTATCGACGGAAGCATGATCACCTATGCGCCGGAAGGAGGAGAGAAGGAGAAGAAGGTCACTCCCATGCCGGATCATACGGAAGCCATCCGCCTTGTGCTGGAGGCGCTGACCAACGGGAAGACAGGCGTGGTGAAAAGCCTGGATGAGATCGGCGCCGTAGGACATCGTGTGGTGCATGGCGGCGAGAAGTTTGCTGAGTCCGTTGTGATCAGCGATGAGGTCATGAAGGCCATCGAGGAGTGTAATGACCTTGCGCCCCTGCACAATCCCGCGAACCTGATCGGTATCAATGCCTGCAAGGAGCTGATGCCGAACACACCTATGGTCGCCGTGTTTGATACGGCATTCCATCAGACAATGCCGGAGGAAGCCTACATGTACGGTCTTCCCTATGAATATTACAAGAAGTATAAGGTCAGAAGATACGGCTTCCACGGTACAAGCCATTCCTATGTATCCAAGAGGGCGGCGGAGGTACTGGGCAAGAAGTACGAGCAGTTGAAAATCGTTGTATGCCATCTGGGAAACGGCGCCAGCGTCTCAGCCGTGAAAAACGGAAAGTGTATCGATACTTCCATGGGTCTGACTCCTCTGCAGGGTCTGATCATGGGGACACGTTCCGGCGACATCGATCCTGCCATTATTGAGTTCCTGGCACATAAAGAGAATAAGGGCATCGACGATATTATGACAGTGCTGAATAAGAAGTCCGGCGTGTTGGGGCTTTCCGACAATCTTTCCTCCGACTTCCGCGATCTGGAGGAGGGATATCATAAGGGGGACGAGAATGCAGTCAGAGCCCTGAAGACTTATTGCTACAATGTGGCAAAATATATCGGCGCTTACGCGGCGGCGATGAACGGCGTGGATGTCATATGCTTCACCGCAGGAGTAGGCGAGAATGCGTCCCTCGTTCGGACCTTTGTATGCGAATACCTGGGCTATCTGGGGGTGAGCATCGATCAGGCGGCCAACGGCAAGCGGGGCGAGGATATCGTCATCTCTACCGGCGACAGCAGGACAACGGTCATGGTGATCCCCACGAACGAGGAGTTGGCTATCGCAAGGGAGACTGTGAGACTGTGTTGCTAAGGGGCCGAAAGAAAAACTTAAGAAAAATTTATTTTTATATGTATAACTCGGATACATTTCTATGCCAAAATAGAAGCACACCAGGAGAAAACCAAAAGAAAGGCGTAGGAAGAGTATGGGGTATGCAGGCTATAACGGGAGCAGAAGCGGAGCCGGGAACAGGAATCCCTACAGGGGCGGGAATGCAAACAGGAATATAAAAAGCAGCAGAGCCGGCCGGATCATACGGCAGAACAAACGGCGGGAACGGCGGAAGAAATTGCTTTTGCTGGCTCTGTGCTTGTTGTCATGGGCATTGGTCATTGTCTGCGTCGTAAACCTCTCGCGGCTAAAGGAAGATCTGAACAGATTGGGGGGGGCGCTCGACAATAAGGGGGAAATCGTGTATGCCGAGGCTGACCTGGAAAGGCCTGCGGCTTCTTTCGAAGGAGAACCCGCGAAAAACGCTTCCGGCGGGACGGTGCATGTAGGGACGATCAATATTTTGGAGGGTTCCTATGCCGACAGGTGCGGACTGGACAGCATCGATAAGCCGAAGCAGCGGACAAGCCAGGAGGTGCTGAACCGGCTGCAGGAGTTGGGAGAGGACAGCGAACAGATAGCGGATATCCGCCGCCAAAGCTTCGAATATCCCGAAAAGCTGTTGGAGGCATTGGCAAACAATCCGGAGATGGCGGATTTTGTGGCAGGCTGGCAGGGCTTGAAAACCAAAGCGGACGGCGGCCTGACAGAGCAGGAGACGGAGCAGGATTTTCCCTTATTTTTACAGTGGGATCCCAGATGGGGGTATGTGAAATACGGGGATGAAAACTGTATCGGGCTTGCAGGCTGCGGCCCTACCTGTCTTTCCATGGTGCTCTATGCGCTGACGGGGGACGCAGACATTACGCCGGACAAGGTTGCCGCCTACAGCATGGACAACGGCTACTACATACCGGGGACGGGAACGGCCTGGCTCCTGATGGAAGACTTTCCCGAGGAGTACGGGATCCATGTGCGCCAGCCAAAAGCCACGGAGCAGGAAATGAAAAGGTCATTAAATGACGGGGGTGTCATTATTCTCTCCATGAGTCCCGGGGATTTCACGGCGGCAGGGCATTTTATTGTGGTGTACGGATACGATGAGGACGGTTTCCTGGTCAACGACCCTAACTGCGTGGCCCGCAGCAGAAAGCACTGGAGCTTTTCGGAAATTGAGTCGCAGATTAAAAATATGTGGGTCTTTTCGAAAGACGTGATTGTAGATACGATATATCCGTAAGGGATAGGGTCAGGAAGTCATTCTGACCCTGCTCCGACCGGGCGGACAGAAAGAGAAAGGCTGTGAAGAAACGTGAGCACGCGCAAGCAACTGGCGTTGGAAATCATAGAGAGATTAAAGGCGGAATATCCGCAGGCGGAGTGTTCCCTGGATTATGACCAGGCATGGAAGCTGTTGGTCAGCGTCAGGCTGGCGGCCCAGTGTACCGACGCCAGGGTAAACGTGGTGGTAGAGAAGTTGTACGAACGGTTTCCGGACGTCAACGCGCTGGCGGAGGCTTCTGTGGAGGAAATCGAAAAGATCGTCCATCCCTGCGGACTGGGCAACAGCAAGGCCAGGGATATCAGTGCCTGTATGAAGGTGCTGCGGGACGAGTACGGCGGGAAGGTGCCTGAGGATTTTGACAAGCTGCTGGCGCTGCCCGGGGTGGGGCGGAAGAGTGCAAACCTGATCATGGGGGATGTATTCGGGAAGCCGGCTATTGTCACGGATACCCACTGTATCCGTCTGGTGAACCGGATGGGGCTGGTAAACGGCATCAAGGAACCGGGAAAGGTGGAAAAGGAGCTTTGGAAGATCATTCCGCCGGAGGAGGGAAACGATTTCTGCCACAGGCTGGTAGAGCACGGCAGGGCGGTCTGCACCGCCAGAACTCATCCCTACTGCGACAAATGCTGTGTACGGGATGTGTGCAAAAAGGCGGGAGTATAAGGGGCTGCCGCCGGGAACATTTTCGGGTGTATCCGCATATTTTATTTCATCTTAATTTGAGGCTCTGACATGGAGGGTGATATGGAAATTTATGTGGTGAGACCCGGCGATACGATAGACGATATTGCTCTGACACTGGGAGTCGGAGCGGAACAGTTGATTTTTGACAATCAGCTTGTGTATCCTTATGAGCTTGCCGTGGGGCAGGCTCTTTTTGTGGACAGGGGTACAAGAAATGCAGCCCGCACCATTTCCGTCAGCGGTTACGCATATCCCTTTATCAGCCGTTGGGTGCTGACCCAGACCTTGCCCTTTTTGTCGGAGCTGCCAGTCTTTTCTTATGGGTTTACCGAGACGGGAGATCTGCTGCCGCCTGCATACGGGGCTGATACATGGATGATTGTCGAGGCTCAGAACTTCGGCACGCAGCCTATTCTGACACTGACGCCCTTCGGCGAGGACGGGAATTTCAACAATGGCCTGATCCATTCTGTAGTGAACAGCGAAGAATACAAGACAAATCTGATCGGAAATCTCCTGGAGGTCATGGGGGAGAAGGGCTATCGGGGAGTTGACATTGATTTTGAATATATTCTCGGGGAGGACAGGGACGCTTTTACCGCATTTGTGCGGGATGTGGCGGAGGCTATGCGGGAGAACGGCTATCACACCTCTGTGGCGCTGGCGCCCAAGACTTCCTCCGAGCAGAGAGGGCTGCTTTATGAGGGGAAGGATTACCGCGCCCTGGGGGAGGCGGCGGATCATGTACTGCTCATGACCTATGAATGGGGATACACCTACGGGCCGCCCATGGCGGTGGCGCCGCTGAACCAGGTGCGTAGGGTAGTGGAGTATGCTCTGACCCAGATTCCTGCCGAGAAAATCGATCTGGGAATACCGAATTACGGATACGATTGGCCCCTGCCCTATGTAAGGGGGACGACGAAGGCCGTCACCATCAACAACATCCAGGCCGTGCGTATCGCGGTAGCGCAGGGGGCTGAGATCCGTTATGACGACGTGGCGGAAAGCCCGTATTTCACTTATACGGAAAACGGCGTGGAGCATGAGGTCTGGTTTGAGGATGTGAGGAGCCTTTCGGCCAAGTTCGATCTGATTCAGGAATACGGGCTGCGAGGCTGCGGCTACTGGCAGATCATGCAGTGGTTTCGGGCAAACTGGCTGCTGCTGTGGGAGCGGTTTTATGTGCGGAAGGGATGAAGGGTTGCGTGCTTTACTTAGTGGTCTAAGGATGCTCCGTATAAAGTACAAATCATGCCCTAACTGATTCAGCAATTTCCGTTTGATGTGTGTGAATTTGTTTTCTATTTTAAGATTTCTATTTGTCAAATAAACTGGTATAATATGTCCATATTCTTGGCATGGAACGGCCGGATGGCCATCTGTACCGTGATTACTTTGTAATCATGGTATAATACTCATTGAGAAGACGCACTTTCTTGTATTAAAATACGATATCGGAGGGATACTACATGGCAAAAAGTGAGGTAGGCTTTGTTGTGACGGACGAATATAAGGTCTGGATAGATAGTGTAAAGCAGAGAATCAGACAAGCTCAAATAAAGGCTTCCATTAAAGTAAACTATGAGCTGCTTGATCTGTATTGGAATTTGGGCAAAGATATTGTCAAGAAACAAGAGGACGCAAAGTGGGGAGATGCATTTCTTGTAACAATGAGCAAAGACTTGCAGAGGACGTTTCCGGGAATGTCCGGTCTGTCAGCTCAGAATCTAAAACATATACGGTACTGGTATAGATTCTATAGCGAAAAAGCAATTGGGTTACAAGCTGTAACCCAATTAGAAACTATAGAAAAAATGATAAAAAGCATACCGTGGGGACATAATCAGCGGATTATGTATAAATGTAAGGATGTGAATGAAGCCTTGTTTTATGTGCAAAAAACTTTAGATAACGGCTGGAGCCGGAATGTTTTGGAACATCAAATTGACTCGGGATTATACGGGCGTCAGGGAAAAGCAATCACAAACTTCCAACTAAAGCTGCCAGAACCGCAGTCGGATTTGGCAGAGCAAACATTGAAGGATCCCTACAATTTTGACTTTCTGTCGCTCCGCGAAAAATATGACGAAAAGGAATTAGAGGATGCACTTGTAAATCAGATTACACAGTTCTTGTTGGAGCTTGGCACAGGTTTTTCCTATTTGGGCAGACAGGTGCACATAAAGGTTGGTGAAACTGACTTCTATATGGATTTATTATTCTACCACGTTCGGCTGCATTGCTATGTTGTTGTGGAGCTAAAAACTGAGAAATTCAAACCGGAATTTGCCGGCAAATTAAACTTCTATGTAACTGCCGTAAACAAGGACATGAAAACAGAGCAGGATAATCAAACGATAGGAATTCTAATCTGTAAAGATAAGGATGATGTCGTTGCGGAATACGCTTTGGATGACGTGTCACAACCGATTGGCATTGCTAAATATGAGTTCACTAAGGTACTACGAGAAGAGTTTAAGAGTAGTCTGCCGACAATCGAAGAGATTGAGCATGAGTTGTCAGAGTGATACAAAACGCGAACCCCAGGATCACGAGAACATCTTTTTATTACCATGCTATTTGACTGATATTTATGGAACAAGCACCCGGTTAAGTTGAAAACATCCTATTTCCCTGTCTTCCGCAAAGAAAGGTTCAATAATGTGCCATTAACCATTTCACTGGCGCAATATTATACCAGCGTCTTGGGGAGGAGACAAGTTTTTTATGGAAACTAACATGAAGCGACCCTATTTCATTGGAATTTATTGCTTTTTCGATAAAAGTACGGCATAATAAAATATATGTGAGACGAGCAGTCGGAGGGATGAGTTTATGATAACAGATTTAACCGGCAGTGTGATAGAAAAGATTAAATATGAGTCTGTGCCAATAGTAAAAAAAGCTTTGGGAGATGATCTGTGTGATATTATTCTTTATGGGTCATGCGCAAGAGGGGATTTCAATGAAGATTCAGACATTGACATCGCACTTTTGACAAAGTGCGGTAGGATAGAAAGTAGCAGATATGGACGTATCCTGGCACAAATCGCAACAGAGTTTGCATTAAAATATTTTGCTATTGTGAATTTTGTGTGCTTCCCTAAAGAAGAATATGATGAAAAAAAAGAATGGTATCCGTATTTTAAAAATATAGATCAGGAGGGAATAAGCCTCTATGGAAAATAGGCATTGTACAGAGTTGGCGAGGATAAGGATGGAACGGGCGGCAGAACTTGTGTCGGAGGCAGAAGCACTTTTGGAAAAAGAAATGTTCAAGTCGGCAAACAACCGCGCATATTATGCGATTGAAAAGGCATTATCTGCATTGTTGATCTCTCATAAAATTGAGACAAGAACGCATTCCGGCGTGTTGAAAATGTTTAACCTTGAATTTATCAGAAATGGTGACGGGACTTTTACCGCAGAAGATTATATGGCAGCCTCTGAAGCAGAGCATATCAGGAATATTTCGGATTATGATGATTTTTATATTGCAAGCAAAGAGCAGACTGTTTTACAAATACAAAATGCCAAGGCACTTGTAGAAAAGGTCAAAAGTTACATGTCGAAAGGATGAATGCAGCGTAGTTATTATGGCATCATGATGTGGGAAATAAAATTGACCGGATGAAATGCAGATTGGAAACAGCAGAAAGCGATTTGAGTGTCGCAAAATCATTGATACAATCTGAAGAGTACAGAACTGCAAATAACAGAGCTTATTATGCTATTTTTCACGCTCAGAGTTAGTTGTTCTGGCTACCATTTGTTTTCCTATTTATGATAAAAAAATAGAATCACAATGTAGAACTTGGAAGGAAAAATATGAGGAAAGAAAGACCAGAATGGGAGTGGGGCAATAGAGAAACATCTTTATATGATAAATCAGATTATCGGAGTAAATTTTATACCGGAAAATGGGAGAAGGTGTGGCTTAAAGATGCAATATCAAAAGCTGTGAACCAAGGACTTAATCTGTATGATGCAATGTGGAGTAATTATACAGATAAAATGGAGCATATGCCCAAAAGTCTCTTTAAGTTTTTTCCATTTAATCATAACAGTATAAAATGTATTGAAACCAATAATGTGTTTATGAATAATCCCAAAAACTTCAATGATCCATTTGATTGTGTATTGTGTGCAAGTGAAAATGAATTTCTGAAACAATACTTGATTGAATATTTGATTAGAACGGATGCAATTACCAGAGGAATATTAACAGAAGAAGAGTTAGGTAAGTTGAAACATAGTAGGTGCGAGGATACAAGATACGGTAGTATATATAAGACATTTGAAAGCGTAGCATTTCATTTGACTTACGATGAAGATAAGCATGAAATGAGGAAAGGGGACTTAGAAATAAGCACCGTGCTTGAACGGGCAAGGCGTACATATAATAATGCACTTGAACAATTAAGGGGCAGAACGGTTGGGATTACATCGTTTGCCAATGTCAATAAAATTAAATTATCGACATATGCTGAACTTTGGGCTCATTATGCACAGAATCATGAAGGATTTTGTGTGGAATATGATTTAACTCAAACAACAGATGACGTCAATGTTAACGCGATGTTAATGGGCGGATTACTGCCATGCAGCTATGGAGCCAGGCAAATTACGTTGGGCAGGCGAAAAATGTATAAATATGCTAATGGATTATCATTTACCCCATATGAACAAATGGAATTTGAGAAAAGTATTATATTATCCTTTTTAAATAAATCATCGTCATGGAGTTATGAAAACGAATGGAGACTTATATTGCCGTTAGATGTATGTGAGATATATAGAAATATGATTCCATTTTTCACTATCAAAGCTATTTATATTGGTTGTAGAATGCCAGCGGACAATTTTGATTTTATGCTTCGATTAGCTCAACGCAAAGGGATTGAAATATATGATATGAGTATGCATGAGTACCGCTTTGAACTAGAGGATTTTCCAATTAATATTGAGAAACATTTTGAAAACCAACACGAAAACCAAGATAACCAGTTACGGCAAAGCAGGTACATATTATGGAATAAGGCAGACAATAGAGAACATTAGGAGTAAAGCGAGGTAAAGGACAATGAAATTCGATTTTGTAATAGGCAGTCCGCCATATCCAGATGAAACATTGGGTGATAACAAAGAATTTACGCCACCAGTTTATCATATGTTTTTGAAGAGTGCCTATAATATAGGTGAAACGGTAGAAATGATTTACCCAGCATGGTTTCTCTTTAATATAGGAAGTACATCTAAGCAGTGGAATCAATAGATGCTGCAGGCTCTACATCACAAATTGTTATATCTTGAACAGGATAGCAGTTAGGTGTTTAGTAACACGGATATTAAAGGCGGTGTATTTATTACGCATTATGATCGGGTAAAGGATTATGGGGCAATAGGGGTATTACGCCATATATGGAATTAAACCCGTACAATGTACTGGAGCTACTCATAGATGAAGGAGAAGAATAAGATGGCGAATTTTTATGAAACCGTACTGACGGTACTGAAAGCAGATGAGAGGTTTGTTGCCGAGGACGGAACCTTCCTGCGTAATGCAGTCTATGAGGCTGCGATGAAGATGGACGGAGGACTTATTCATCTTCTTCTGTCGAACGATGATACGAGCGCCCGTTTCTTTGTTGATGTGGATGGCGTGAAGATTTTTGACAAGATGGGGTTTGCATGGGTCATCAATAACCGTCAGTTTCTGCCGGACAGCTATACTCGTTTCAAGAATAAAATCGGTCTCGCAGATGCAAAGGGTGATTTGATTTCTACCTCGGGCAGGGTTGAACTTGTTTTCCCTTACAGGGATTGTGTCCTTGAAGGTGGACAGACAAGAGAGGATCAAAAACGGCAGGAGATATTTTACAATGAAACCCTCGCTCCTGATGAGGTTGACAGGTTGTTATATCCTAAGGTTTTCTCTCATCCAATGAGATATACAACTGAAGGTGCTGTCATAACAACGGAGTATGTGTCTACGGATAACCTTGTTATCAAGGGTAATAATTTACTGGCACTTGCTTCACTTCTTAGAAATTACGAGGGAAAGGTTAAGTGTATTTATATTGATCCTCCTTACAATACTGGTAAAAAGAACAGCTTTGGATATAATGATAGTTTCAATCATTCCACATGGCTTACCTTCATGAAAACTAGATTGGAGTATGCAAAAAGGCTACTCACTCGTGATGGGTGCATTCTTATTCAGACGGATGATAAGGAGCAAGCCTATCTAAAAGTTTTGTGTGATGAGATATTTGGTCCCGAGCAATTCGAAACAACTTTTTTTGTACAAGTGAGATATACGAATAAGACATTGGCTGAGGATAGTACATTGCACAAAGTGATGGAGTCTGTTCATGTTTATTCAAAAAACCACGGGTCATTCAGAATCAATAAAATCAGGGAGGAGTATTCTCTCAATAAATTCTGTTGGAAAATACAAGAACTTGCAGAACCGCAGACGGTTGAGGTTGGAGGGAAAACGGTAGATATTTATACGGATGGAAAGTACGAAATCATAAAGATTGATCCTGCTATTGATGGGTTGAAAGAAACTTGGGCAACAGGTAGTTTGATTCGTCAAGGCGGCACAGCGGCTGAGTTTCTTGCAAAGTATCTTATTGATAGAAAAAAAGAGGATGGACTAAAGGTTCTGTATAAAGTCCATAACATGGGTGAGGATGGGCTTGGCTTTAGATATATCTTGGGACCTCAAAAAGAAAGTGCATTTAGAGGTAAATTCTATAGTGGCGTACCTATTGCGATCAAAGATGAGGTAAGAACAGGTATATATGATAAAGAAAAACCTGTGCCTAACCTAATTTACAATTATTTATCATCTGAATCTGATTTTGGCAATTGTCGTAATGAAGGTGGCGTGGACATTGAGGGAGGGAAAAAACCAGAACAACTTATAAAGTTCTTCTTGGATTACTTCAGTAATGAAGGCGATCTTGTTTTGGACTTTTTTGGTGGTTCTGGGACAACGGCAGCAGTTGCACATAAAATGAACAGAAGATATATCACTTGTGAGCAGATAGACAATCAAATTGAGATGATAAAATCACGTTTAGGTTCTGTCATTGCGGGTGAGAAAACAGGCATTTCTTCCGATGTTGACTGGCAAGGAGGCGGTTCTTTCACCTATTGCGAACTGGCAAAGCTGAATCAGACAATTGTAGAGGAGATTGAAACTGCTACGGATGATGTCGCTCTGTCTAATATCTACGACAGGATGGTTAAGTCCGGTTTTATCAGTTACAAAGTGAATCCGACAGACATCGATGTGGCTGCAGATGATTACGCTGCACTTTCGCTGGAGGATAAGAAGAGATTCCTTATGGAAATTTTGGATAAGAATCTTCTATATGTGAACTACTGTGACATTGAGGATGAGGAATTCGGTATCTCCGAGGAGGACAAGGCGTTCACCAGGAGCTTTTACGGGGAGGGATAATCATGGCATTCTTGTATGAAAAAATAGATGCCCTGCGTGAATACGGTAATTGTGCCGTTCTCCCGTCCTATATCCCGGAGAACCTCAATCCGAGCTTTGAACTGCGGCCATATCAGAAGCAGGCATTTGAAAACTTTATAACGCATTTTGAGAGCAGCAATCGTCCGAAGCCTACACAGGTGCTTTTCCACATGGCAACAGGAAGCGGAAAGACACTGATTATGGCAGGTCTGATGCTCTATCTCTACAAGCAGGGGTATCGCAATTTCCTGTTCTTCGTCAACCTCTCCAACATCGTGGAGAAGACAAAGGAGAATTTCCGCAATCCGGCATCCACAAAGTATCTTTTTGCGGATGAGATTGTTCTGGACGGAGAACGAATTCGCATCAATCAGG